>Ga0209304_1001281_pt1 | contig 15502 bp, 17 predicted proteins | sample COGITO_mtgs_1004_4_FD_184789 | JGI IMG/M metagenome (GOLD analysis project Ga0209304, IMG submission 184789) | Pelagic marine microbial communities from North Sea - COGITO_mtgs_100423 (SPAdes) (version 2) | ecosystem: Environmental > Aquatic > Marine > Epipelagic ...
CCGAAAAGCATCTGACGCAGAAAATCCGTGCAATACAAGCACCGGCAGACCTCGGACCGATGCAGCGCAAATGGTTTCTTAAAGGCACCGACGCTGCAGCCACAGTTGCAGAAGGCCTTTAAAAGAGACGACAGTACCTGTGGGGGCTTGACTGGTCGAAGACATAGCTTCGCGACTATGAGCAGGCTCCCACTAACTACGGATAGTTAAACTTTAGAGCAAGACCAGCAACTCTCAAAACACAGCTGGCTCCGGTTCACTCCCGGTAGCGCTCCGTCAGATGGGCCAGTTCGGCGTGCTTCAAAACAAGTGTCACGGGCACGCCAACAGAAACATTTTTGAAAGTTGCGGTTCTCGCGCGAAAAGTTCCTGAGACCTTCTCTCCCTTTAAAGGGGAAGGGGGGTAGGGGGGTTGGGGTTGTACTTCCTGACTCACAACGAACTTACAGCTCAGCAGCAAACATAAACAACCACACTCCGAAAAGGTGTACTACCTGACCAGAAACAAAACACACCTTCACCGCAGGTTAAGGACCACCCCGTCACACGCATTCCCAACCTTTCCTTAACGGAAACGGCAAGTATCGGCCCCAATAACCGTGGGCAGACTGGTTTCTCTCAAAAAAGGTACTCAACCTAGTTGCCAGACCAAATCTGGCTGACACTGTTCCTCAAGTAGGGCCGACAGTATTAAAAACACACCAATTAGGGAGCACCAGTGAAAAAATTGTTATCAGCCGGGTTCGTTGCAGTTCTTACCGCCAGCTTAGTTATCGTCGCGCCAGCAAATGCTAATACTGCAGAACCAGAGTGCTCACCCACCGTGCAGGGTAACGAGTGGGTTTTCGACTTCTGCACAGATGAGGACTTAGGGGAATCGACTGTCGTATACGCCCCTGACACGGTTCAGTACCCCTGCAGAGTTCTAAAAAACTTCGGGTCCTACGGGCCGTACACCAGCCTCGTTACTACCACGGGTGAGACTTACGGACTGGACTGTGTTGAAGAACCACGCGACCCTTCAGATTACCTCCCTAATCACCTCCCTAACCAGGATGTCGCGTACAACAACTACAAGCAACCAAAAGCACATGGCAAAGCTCGAGTTAACACAGACTGCAAAATTGTTGGTGCTAAACTACAGAAGAGAAACATAGTTTTTAACACTAAAGGCCCCTGCATTAAACCCGTGGCTGTTGGCACACGGTCACGGGTTGGTCTTAACACGTTTGAGGCATCCGTTAACAATACGGGTATTCCTCCCGTCCCTGTGATTGCACGAACTTCAATCTCTATCGTCAGCGGGGAACCGACTAAAAAACACCCAAATGGTGACCGTGCATACGTTCTCAAGCACGGTAAAAAAATCAGCGTTTACCGCAACGCTGATTTGGCAGCTGCAGCGCTGCTCAACTTTGGACCCCCGGAGCGGTGGTTGGAACCTGAGGAAGAAGCGGCAGGGTTGGTAAAGTTTTTAACTGAATCAACAGGTGACAACTTCGTGAATCCAGTGCACGACCGCTACCAGGGTTAAAAATTACGCTACCCGGACAATCACCCAAACTTGGTGCTGCTCACTTACCAAAACACTAAAATCTTCGGCTGCTTCGTAATTTTCTGTACAACCCGAAATCATGGCATCTAGAATTTTCTGTGACGCTTCACCCCTCAAGGTAGTAAGCGTGTGACCGATAGTGCTGCTAAAAGTTCCAGCAGCCTCGAGAGCTGCTTCACGGCTAGGAAACGCCTTAGCGTCTTTCCACGGTGCGCATTGGTCTTTGTGTCGTATTGCTACCTGCACTGAGCTTGTCATGACTTTTACTGTCCGCGCGGTAGTGCTTAACACAAGCCTTTACGGCACCTTATTTTAGGTAATTTGACTGTGTCCTTTTACGCCATTTGGACCGACAGTGAAGTAAAGGAGAAATATGAAAAACGCATACGAGGTTTACGGTCTAAGTTTGGATTTTGATAGGGACACGCTTGAAGATTTACACCGTAGTAAATCAAAGAGATACCACCCTGACAGGCCCGACGGGGACGCAGAGATGTTTCGCATGTTCCAAGAGGCCTATGAGATCCTGAGTGACGACTCACTCCGTTACGATGCGCGTAAAGCTGAAGAGAAGCGCCTTAGTGCTAAGTTCTCTAGTAACAACTCACCGCAGAATACTTATCAGGCTCCCCCACCGCAGCAGGCTTACTACGACGAGCCACCGCAGCACACTAACTACGACGAGCCGCCGCAGCGTACTTACTCACGAGTGTTACACACAGCGGGACTGCTGACAGCGACGGCTATCTGGGGGTTCAGTATTTACTCCAGCAATGTTTTTTACTCAGTCTCCGAAACCCTGCTGTGGTCTGTGTTTTGGGCAACCATGATGCTCGGTACTCTCTTCTTAACCTTTCCCCTCTCCTACAAGGCTGCCGCATACACATACAGTCGAACTACCTCTCCCCTTCCCATGGTTTTCTTCTACGGCGTGGTTGGGCTTGTACTGGCAGTCCTGCAGTGGGCTGGCTTAGTACTAGCCATAATTTACTACCTCTACACCCATCCAACCGTTCGTAGTAAAATACTAGGTTGGAAATTTCTGCGACGCCGGCGCTAATGGGTAACAATTCTGTATTTCAGTTTTTGTTATGGTTTGGAATAGCCGTGGTCGCAGTCTGGGCATTAAACGAAATTTTAAAACTTTGAAACTCCTTTAACGTTTGTGGCGACAGTTACGTTGACAAAACGAATTGGAGATAGAATGAACAGAAAACTAATTACTTTAGCCGCAGGCTTCTCAGCTGCAGCATTGCTGCTCACCGCGTGCAGCTCCGAGCCAGAAGCAACAGCGCCGGTAGCTGAACCCACTAAAACGGAAGTTTACGATGCTACCCCTATACCTAAAGCACCTGTTGTGTGTGACGAACTCACGCCTGTTTCTTTGCAGCTCCAGGGGTTAGCGCAAGCTCAGTTTGGTGGCTACTACGCCGCTAAGGACCTGGGCTTCTACGAGGAGCAATGCCTTGACGTGACTCTTCTAGAAGGCGGCCTTGACATTGTTCCACAGACCGAACTTGCCCAGGGCCGGGCAGACTTTGCCATCTCCTGGGTCCCCAAGGCCCTAGCTTCGCGTGAACAAGGCGCCGGAATTGTTGATGTAGCGCAGGTTTTTCAATCCTCGGGAACAGTGCAAGTTTCATTGGCTGACTCAAACATCACAAAGGTCTCAGACCTTGATGGAAAGATTGTCGGCAACTGGTCATTTGGAAATGAATATGAACTGTTCGCTGGAATGACTAAGGCCGGGCTTGATCCAGCTAGTGATGTGGAACTCGTTCAGCAGAAGTTTGACATGCAAGCTTTACTCGACCGCGAGATTGATGCCGCGCAAGCCATGACCTACAACGAATATGCCCAAGTACTGGAAACCGTTAATCCCGACACGGGCGAGTTGTACCAGCCCAGTGACTTTAATGTCATCAACTGGAATGAAGAGGGTACGGCGATGTACCAGGATGCAGTGTTCGCGTCGGAAGAGCGCCTCAGAGACGCTACATACCGGGACACCACGCAGCGCTTTGTTACTGCATCGCTTCAGGGCTGGATCCATTGCCGCGATAACGCACAAGAGTGTGCTGACATCGTCACCGCTAACGGCTCCAAGCTCGGTGCAAGCAGCCAACTCTTGATGATGAATGAGGTCAACAAGCTGGTCTGGCCTTCACCATTGGGTGTCGGAGTTATTGACCCCAAACTGTGGAAGCAGACGGTCAAGGTTTCCCGTAACACCAAGAACCTTGAAGGGGCAACAATCATCACCGATAAACCAGCAGCCGAGGCGTTCAACAACCAATACGCTGAAGCGGCTAATGCCGCACTCAAAGCTGACGGTTACAACACGACAGGTGACGGGTATGTTCCCCTGGATGTGGCTCTCAACGAGGGTGGGAACTAGGGGAACGACAACCTTGTAACACGGCTTTATCTCAGAACGTAACCAAAGCCAACCGGCACCGTGAACCTACGGTGCCGGTTTTACGTTAACTACACACGCAGCCCCCTTGTGTATCTGCAAAACGCGCACACTGTTATCGGTATGGAAATTATTTACAGCACGGAGAACAGCGGACGCCTAATATGGCTAGACCGCAAAAACGGCAAAGCCACACTGGTAGCAACCAGTACAGATACCGTCAGCACTGTTAACGGCCGCCACTACAACGAGCGGCTAATCAGCGTTACCGACGGCGTGGCAGTTTTCCCGTCAGGGGCAGTGGACTTCACCACCGGCGAACCAGTAACACAGGACGGTCCGTTCTGATGTCACTAAGGCGCGTGGTAACCATTTTCATGTCAGGGCTACTAGCTTTAATTACGTTCTTCGTAGTTATTGGTTCAACTGTAGCGTCTGAAGGAAACGTCGTTCAGCTAAAGGTGGAGACAGCCGATGGCTTGCAGACCTCGCGCTTCCATGCCCTTTCGGTAACTAGAATCCCAGAAGCTTTAGCTGAGAGTGACAATTTCTTTGCTAAGGTCGCATCTAATTTTGGCTTTGGGCTTAACGACACAGTTAACTTCTTTAAAGCACCAGCATGGATGCGCACTGATACCACTACCACCGACGGCGCGACCGAAGTTAACGTCGTTGCCGCGGCCCGACATTACTTGGCCACAGACTTACGACCAATCAGCATCTCTAACGGAAACAGCTACGCAGAGGTTTACTATGAACTACCCGACACCGCATACGAATACCAGGTTCTTGACTACAAGCACTCTGGCACGAGCGGCACGCTAGCGAAAGTTTTGGCAATGTACGACACTTTTGCGCCGTTCTCAGCTGCAGATAAGCAAATTGCCGTAACAGGCTCAATGGATGCTTTCCTATTCTCCGAAGTACTTCCGATACGGGGACTGATGGCGAAGGCAGACGCAGCAGTAGCTGCGAATATGAGCATGCTCATCTTCCCAAGTGATAACTGCATCATTCCTCGGAACGATGACGTTACCCGGTTGCTATGTGGACAAACCGAATACAAAGGCATGCGCCTGGCAGCTGTAGCCACTGTTGAAGAGGCAGTAGAACTTCTCGGCGGGACAGTTACGGATGTTCTCCCCCCGTTTAATTCGATGCTTCTTCAAGCGGGAAACACAGTAACTGTGCCAGTAAACTAAAAAATCTTCACGCAGGTACTTGTGTTTTTTAACCCTGCCGGCACAGTGACTGGCATGACCCCATTAACAGAAATAAGTAAAGTGCAGTTAATCGAGCGTATGCGTACAGTTGCGTGGTCCGGGAAACAAACCTGCTTCACCGCATTCATCGCAGCCGTTAAATCAACGGAACAACCTTTACCGGTGGATGTTGAAGAGTTGCTTATGGCAGCTGAACTCAGCGACGACCGTGTGGACAAATTAATCAAAGTTGCTGCTGCTCACGGCCTGAGCGACATTATCACCACAAGCTACGCAAATAATGGCAACACTGGTGTTCTAGGTGACTGGCTCGTTGTCGAGTACGGTGAAATTTTTGATAAGGAAAGAGCGACCGATGGTGAGATTGGTTTCATAGACTCATGCATTGCTGGCCTGCGTTTCGTAGACTGGGGTGAGGAAGTCACTGTTGAAAAAATCAAACTCTTTGGACTTATCGGGGACGCTACCCGCACCCGATTGTTAACAAGTGCTCCAAGCTTCGCTTACGAAAAAGGCCCACTCCTGGTAGTTGAGAGCTTTCCTACGGCAGTAAAACCACAAGATGGGCACCTGGTCTCTGAAGGTGTTTATACCCTCGTAGCCATGCGAGAGCTGTTTCCCGTTTACGGGCGACCTGACACGCTTAGGCCTTTGTTTGTACTGCTGTCCTCACTGCTGGAATCACGCCACCTGCACGTTTCTCCGTGTGCTCAGGGTGCCAGCCGTGTACGCCAGTTGTGCAGTGTTCTGCCCAAATTTCAGGGATACCCAGACGCTGAGGTGATTCCTGTGATTACCCGCCTGGCCTCCTTACCTCCGATGGGTGTAAATCTCCTGACAGCCTATGCGTGGCTGTACCTCCAACTTCTCTCCTGTGAAGCTGGTACGAGTGTTTACGATGAAGCTGACACGCTCCTTCAGGTGTGTATTGCCACTAACGACGGTGAAGTCAAAATTGAAGACACCGAAAGAATTGGTCATTACTTACTTACTAGACGCTCATAGCTCCATTTTGTGCCGACATTAATAGTAAGGGGCACAGACCGAATGGAGATTGAAATGAGCAAGGTACTAAACAGCGTTGGCGATTTGATGTACAACGTAACAACAGAAGTGGAGAAACTAGCGGCAGCCATCATAGCCGTCGCTTTCGGTTTAATAGCTGCGATTGCTGTGACCGGAGCCGTAACGGTTCTGTTTCCCGCTGTGGGCTATTACTTCCTACTTGCGATAATTCCCGTAGGTGTAGCTGTTGCCTACACAAAAATTCGCAGGTAAAAAACCAGCAAAAGCCACCTTGGGGATTACTCCTCGGGGTGGCTTTTTCTTGCCGTAAACCAAGTTCAAAAGCTGCTTGCTATTTCCTTTGTCGCGCTCACGGTCTAGTGAGTGAAGCCGAAGGAGTGTATCGACGTTACTCACCCTGAGATTGCTGCTCAATTAAAAGACCAGAGCCTCGCGACCACCCTGACTTTCGGCTCTCACAAGAAACCCACCTGGCTGTGCGACAAGGGCCACGAATGGCCAACGCCGGTCTACGACCGCACGAAGGGTAGGGGTGACGGTTGCCCGTACTGTTCCGGTAAAAAGGTCCTCCCTGGTTTTAACGACCTGGCTACAACGCACCCAGAGCTAGCTGCTCAACTGAAGGACCAAAGCCTCGCGACCAGTCTGACGGCAGGCTCTCATAAGAAACCCATCTGGTTGTGCGACAAGGGTCACGAGTGGGAAGCGACGGTCTACAACCGCTCGACGGGTAGGGGTTGTGACGGGTGTGCGAAATACGGTTTTGACCAGACCCAACCAGCGTTCGTTTATCTTGTTTCACAGAAGCCGCTACACCCCGAAGACTCCATTATTTTAAAGCTCGGCATATCAAACACACACAGCTTAGACACCCGTTTAGCGAAGCACGCTAAACGGGGACTCACCGAAGTACTACGAACCCGGGAGTACCCCTTGGGTTCCCAAGCCGCCGAGAAAGAAACAGAGTTTAAGCACTACTTGAAAAAACTACACAGCAAATTCCGCGTTACTAAAGACGAACTACCAGACGGATTCACGGAAGCGTTCCTATCAACAGCCCCAGGCTGGGAAGAGCACGCCGACCTCGCTTGCTAAATGGCGCCCGTCTGAGTACACCGCTTGGCTGCTTGCGTTGGGGTGACTCGCCTACACGGTATTAAACGTCAGAGAGACTGACACCAGTGTGTCCGACAGTGAAAGCACACACACTACCGAAAGGAACCAAATGCAAGCACTACTCCAAATCGAGGGATACCTCACCAAAGAACCAGAGACCCGCGTCTTTGGTGAAAACGAAGTTCTTAACTTCACAGTTGCACACACACCGCGAGTTAAAAAAGGTGGCGAGTGGGTGGACGCCGATACCATGTTTATTGAATGTTCATTCTGGGGGCGTCAGGGTAAAAGTTTCGGCACGCTAGCCACAACCGGTTCGTCCGTTTTTGTTTCGGGTATCCTCACGCAGGATTCTTACGAAACGAAACAGGGTGAGAAACGTACCTCGTTGCGACTCAACGTTAAAAACGGTGGCGTGTCCAGTACGCGCGAAAGCCGTGCGGCCAGCAACGGTCCCGGTTCCGTTACGCCTAATGAAACATTTCTGGAATCAACACCGTTCTAAACTGTATCGCGGAAGCCACCCTTCGGGGTGGTTTTTTGTTTTACCGACAGTAGGAATGACCCCAACATTAAGGAGAAGTTATATGGGAATCATGAGGAAAGCCGCCACTGCAGCGGCTGTGTCCGGTGCCGCAACTAGGGCGCATAACCGTAACGCTAAGTCTGAGCCGGAGCCCCAGGTTGTTTACCAGCAAGCACCCGCAGCACCGGCAGCTGACCCGACTAGCGCGAAGGTTGAGCAGTTAGCGGACCTTCACACGCAAGGTGTCCTGTCTGATGAAGAGTTCGCCGCCGCTAAAGCTAAGGCGTTGGGCCTGTGAACGACTTAATGGCCCGTGAGCGGGAGTTTCAGAACCAGGTAGCGCTTTACGTGCACCATCACCCTGCCGTTGTCATCGTCGGTATCAGCGCCGTAGCGATGACTGCCCTAATGGGTTTCGCCGCTATTCACTCCGCTTCTAGGCGAAGGCGAGCTGAACGGGAACTCGTTAAGGGGTAAAGCTGTGAAGACCCTGGGGCTTGTTCTTTTTACTTCTGTAGCTGGCGGTGTGCTTGGGGGGCTCATCGCGAACGCGTGCCAACCCCGTTGCTTGTGCGATTCCTGCGATTGGAGATGACGGGTTATGTTGAAGAGAACGTTAAGTGTTGTTAGCGGGGCGGCGTTACTAGCTGGTGGTTTGCTCGGAGTCTCGGCTCCCGCTAATGCTGTAGGCGTCACTGACGTCTTGGAAGAGAACCAGGCTTACTGCACAGGAAACGGTGGCCAGCCTAGTCGGTACTCCCCAGAGAAGGACGCCGAAGCATTGGCAGAGCACTGCGCTGAGTCAGGTCTGTTTCCCCCGTTCTTCAACGCTAAGTATGCGCAAAGTTGGGGGCAGGCATACGCGGCCGCTGGGCATACCTCGCCTAAGGTCCCCACCACTGACGGGGGAGGTTCGGAAGGCTCCGACAGCACCCCGTTAGGTATTCCGTTACGTGTAGAGAACCTAGCTAGCGATGAGGACGGTAACGAGAGCTACACACCACACTGGGTCCGTCACCTTGCTGACGATTGTGAAGACCGTAACTTCACTGCTAGCGGCGAGTGCGCGTTAGGTATTGTTGAGCTCACGGACAGCGTCTGGGATGAGACCTTACGGTTCGTTTACACCAGTGACGCGGAAGCGGAAAGCATTGACGCTATTTACTTCGAAGACTCCGCAGGCGCGAAGGTAAGTGGGGCTTTAACGCTAGCTACAGGCTTAAACGACCCCAACCCTAAGGTGCACGTAAGGGTACCTGGGACATTAAACCCCGGCACGCTCGAGATTAGCGTGGAAGTCGGGGGCGAAGAGTCTCCCGTGGGCAAAGTGACCCGCGTTGAGCAGAACTTTGACTTGAAACAAGACGAGCAGCTTGAGGTGTCCGAGAAGCAGTCAGGCGTCGCTGATTACTGGTGCGAACCAGTTTACGGGAACGCGAGCAGTTTGAGGTTTGATGACGTTGATTTCGACAACGCCTGCGCTAGATACCAGAACGGCACGCCAGGGTTAGCGCTCCCCTACCAGGTGTACCAGATGGAAGAGACAGCGAAAGACACGTTCAGGTTCAAGCCGCACTGCTTAGGTGACTTCAAAGCGATGTGGGGGAACCGTTCAGGGCCGGACGCGACATCGACCTACGGGTGCGTGCCGCCGATAGAGATGTGTGATGCGTTTGGTGGAAAGGTGAGCGAGTACAACAACGGGTACGGGACGATGATTACTCACTGCGACCTGAGCGCGGAAGTTGCGGTGTCTCTCACAGGCCCGAGCGAGGTAGCGGTAGGCGAAACGGTCACTTACCAGGTGTCTTTAACCAGCACCGACCCGATACAAGCGGGTACTTTGAGCCTAACTAGTAAGGACGCGGTAGTAGGTACGGCGCAGGTGCCCGCTGGGTCAGCATCATCGCTTTACTCATTCACACTCACAGCTAACGTCGAGCAGGAGGTGTCCTCACTGGAGGACCTCGCTTACCCTTTACAGGCTTTCTACGATGTGCCCCACGCTTACGGGGATGATGACCGCTATGAGAGCAGTGTGCTAGTGGTGAACGTAACTCCGAGCCCGGAGATGTGCGAAGCGTTAGGTAAGGACACGCAGGTGAGCGCTCGGAGCCTTGACCTTGACGGTGACGGTGTTCCCAACACGCAAGACACTGACCTTGACGGTGACGGTGTTCCCAACACGCAAGACACTGACCTTGACGGTGATGGGGTTACGAATGCCCACGACGGTGACATTGACGGTGACGGAACACCTAACTACCAAGATGGTGACATTGACGGTGACGGCGTGAGCAACGCGGAAGACAGCACACCGCAAGGACCCCCAGCCCGACCGGTGCCGCCGAACTACTGGACCGAGGAAGAGCAGCAAGAGCTAGCGGACAAGGTTCAAGAACACCTTTACGGGGAGGACTACCCCAGCACCTTCCCGGCACCGGTAGACCCGGACAGTGGTGAGGAAGAGACCTTCGCGGAAGGTGCGGGCGTGTTAGTACCGGCGCCAAGTTACGAGGTGGTAGTTGAGGTTCTTAACTACACCGCGAACGAGGCGTGTGGGATTGACACTGATTGGGACGGTAACGGGGGTGGCTTGCCAGAGAAGCCCACTGACCCCGGAACAGGGGGCGACACAGGAGAGGGTACGGAAACCCCTGTGGGTGGTTACCCAATCCTGGGTGACGGAGGAAGCGCGAACGCTACGCAAGGTTTGAACCTACGACTCATTACTCCCGCGGAGGCGTACCAGGGTGTGGAGACAGAGCTGGTAGCAACCGTGGACGCTGAGAACGGCGCTGTGGAGTTCGGGGTGCAGGAAGTGGACCTCGAGGGTAACCAGAGCGCACGAATCCTTGGGAGCGCACCGGTGCAAGACGGTGAAGCGAAACTCACCCTCACCCCGAGTGCGTACGGGGACGCGGTGATTTACGCGCGGTACACCGGAGAAGCGGGTACGGACACCACCGCGGGAACAACCACCGTTAACCCCGCGCCTTTCATCGACGAGTTCACGCTCAGAGTCGGCGGGGAGTTATGGGACGAGATACCCAAGGGTGAGGTCTTACCGTACGGGTACAGCAAGGTCGCTTACACCACCGAGAGCGGGAACGCTCCGCAACTAGCGGTGGAAGGTCCGTGCCAGGTGATGAGCACAAAGTCCATCCCCCCGCAAATCACGATGCTTGGCACAAGCACCGCTCCGGCGCGGTGCAAAGTCACGGTAACCACCGGCGGGTACGGCGCGTACGCAACTAAGAGCTGGGTTTTCGATGTCGCGAACGCAATGGGTAACCAGACCGCGACGCTAGCAGCGGACAAGGCTGGCAGCTCCTTAAAGGTCGACAAGAGCAAGACCCTCGCTAAGAAAAACCAGTCCGTAACCGATGAGGACTACAAGCTGAAAGGCCAGCCCGTCACCTGGAAGGTTCAAGAAGGTAAGAAGTTCTGCTCCGTGAAGGTGAATAAGAACGGGAAGGCGACAGTGACCGGTAAGAAAGCCGGTGCGTGTGTCGTGACCGCGAAAGCCCCGAAGGTTAAAGGCAAGTACAAGTCCTTCAACGAGACTTACAAGTTCAAGGTGAAGTAACGGGCTACTAGGCGTAGGGGTGCCCTCACAGGAGACAGGATTTCCGATAGTGAGGGTGCCCCACCGTTCTAAACTGTATCGCGGCAGCCACCCCGAAGGGTGGCTTTTCGTGTGCCTAAACCGCTAAATAACGCTAATTTTGGAACCACCTAAAAGAGGCAGTAACACAGGTAGTGAAGGTAGCGTACGAAAAGGGCTATTTCAGGAGGGGAGAGGGCCAAAAACGCATATGTAAAAATATGGCAACCAACAGAGCTGGTATTCGGATTCAGTAAGGGCTAAAAACACATAAAACTATCTATTTATCTATATAAAAAGAAAGACGTACTCTCACTCCTACTACAAAGTATCTACAACTAATTAAGTTACTACTATCAACATAAACGAAACTACTAACTGCTAACACACACACAGGAACTAGTAGCTAGTAAACACACACTGTTTCGCGTGTGTTCACAACTGTTCTCCGTAAGGGTTCTCCTTGGGATGCACACAGTGGATGTTTTTGCTGCGTGTCCTGGTTCGCGGACAGCGAGGTGTTGTCCTCGTTCAGGGACAACCATGCAAATCTTAAATGTGAAATGTATATTGCATGGTTGCATGCGTAGTTGTTTAGAAATCTACCCACAGGACAGGTTGTGGGTAGATTTCTAAAAATTAGTCTTCTAAAAGGGTTGCGCTCACGACTATCGCCGGCACTGTATTTAGTGTCAGAACAAACTGGCAACTTTATCTAGGAGCACCAATGACCAACCCAACCAGAGACGAACTTGAAGCGATAATTCGCCAAGCGGAAATCTTGTCAAAAAGCACTATTGTACCTAAGGACTACCGTAACAACGTTCCAAACATCGTGGCGGCCGCTCTTGCCGGGTCTTCCTTCGACTGGGACTGCATGACTTCTATGCGAATGCTCCAAGTCATTCAAGGCCAGGCTTCTGTGAAGCCGGAAGCTTTGCTTGCCCTTATTCGCAAGGCTGGGCACAATGTTGAGTTCACCGTCCTCCCCGACAAGTCAGGGATTGAAGCTACCGGCACTCGTGCGGACAATGGTGATACTGGTTCGGCTACTTTCACTATGGATGACGCTAAGCGAGCCAATCTGTTAAAGAACGGGACTTGGGGCGCGTACCCACTGGACATGTGCCAATGGCGGGCTGTGAGCCGTTTGGCCAGACAATTGTTTTCAGACTGCGTGCTCGGCGCTGGGTATACGCCTGAGGAAATTGCTTTGGCTAAGGGTGCTGATGTCGTAGTTGAGCGCGATGGCGATATCAGTCCTCGCGACTACTTGGCTGAGGCCGAGGCGTCTTCAGACATTGACGAGGTTCGTTCCGTGTATCAGTCAGCTAAACGAGCGATGGAATCTGACGCGATTTTAGCTGCAATCATTGAGCACGGTAAGACGCTTGCGGTTGAAGAGTCGTCAGCTACTGAGACCGAAACCGGCAGTGATGCTGAGTTGGATGAAACTGTTACAGAGGCAGAAGCTGCATAGTCTTTATCACTTCCGAAACCCTCACTTTGACCGGTGGGGGTTTCTGCGTTTTTCTTCCCAGCTCATCATTTGCTAGTAGTTAGTAAGTAACAGTTCACGAAGTTTTTACGGATAGTTACTCTGTAACGAAAGGAAATTAATGACCAAATATATTAAAGGTAAAGACGGTAAGTTCGTGGGAAGTATCGGCGAAGGCCGGGATAGCACCCCCGCAGCACCACCGAGATTCTCAGGGTCAGCACCCGTGGAGCGGAAGGCTGTCGACCTGAGCAAAGTCAACTTAGATACCGCGGCCCCGAAGACCTCCCCTGAGGGGGAAACTCGGGTCCCCACTAGCGCTGACTTGAAATCTCTTTTAGGTAGTACGAAAATCATCGAGCTGGGTCGGGATGATGTAGTGCGCATCGGTGCTCACGGACCTGAAGCTGTAGTAGACAGCAAAGTCAACGAGGACAACGCCATATTCGACAAGCGAGTCGCACACGCTAAAGAAGTTATTCATAGTAACGACATCCTCAGTAAGTCACAGGTGGACCGAATTACTAAAAAGGGCATCAACGGTAACCAAGAGTGGGCAACGTTGGGTCGTATCCTTGAAAATAATAGCTTGGAAGAACTGGGATGGTACGCCAGGGGATACGACCCGAAGCAGAACACATCACGCAAGGTTGCCAAGTTTCGGATACGTGAACTTACCTCAGAAACGTAGACCCCTGGCAGTGTTCAGGTAGCTACCAAACGTGCACCAAGAACCCCTCACTGACCGGTGGGGGGTTCTTCTTTATTTTTCTCAAAAAGGTACTCAACCTAGTGCCGGGGCCACTCCTTTCGGCACGGTTGCACTCTTAGTCTGTAAAAACAACCTTGCCGACAGTAAGAGTGACCCCATTCCGCTATTGAGGAGAATAATGAGAAAGTCTTTACTAAGAAACCTAGCAGCGCCCGCTGCAGCCGTCTCGCTTGTGCTCGTTGGTCTGGTGGGTGTGGCAGCGCCCGCATATGCCACTGACTCAGTGACCGTTCTGCCTTACGCCCCGGACGCTTACGAAGATACTTTGAAGGTCAAGACTGTGGAAGTAGGGTCAAAGTACACGCTCGTGAGTAAGGACCAGGCTAGAGGTTCGGCGGTTAAGGGCCTTACTTGGAGAGTCTCTAGCAGCAGCGAAGGCACGTGTGCTGTGTACGAAACTAAGAAAGGTGCAGTCAAGGCAAAATTCAATTCCGAGGGTAAATGCAAGATAATTTGGGAAGACCCAAAAACGGATGAAAAGGGAATCTACTACTTCTACCTCGCCAGTCCCCTCAACTCCTCGAATTTGGCTTGTACCTTGGAGGGTTCGGATTGGCTATGCATGATGCCTTAGGGCGTCTGGCCTTTAAGCGTAAGAACCCCTGCTTTCAACATTGAGTAGTTCAATGTTGAATACCTGAGCATTGAATAACTGAGCAATGGCACAAGCGCACAAGCGCACAAGCGCACAAGCGCCACCACACATATATATGTAGTAACTGTCAAATAGTTCATAACTTAGGAACCTGAATACCTTGCGTATAACGAAGTCGCCTGCACTGTGAAAGCCATGAAACAAGAATGCGTGCTAAGCACCAAGATGCTGATGGACAAGGACATAAGCGACCTGTCCAACCCTGCATTCCGCCTGTTTGTCAACTGCATCCTGAAAGCCACTAAAGACAACACGGACGGCGTTGTATCGTTCGCAATGCTGCCCTCTGTAGCAGGATGGTCAGGGTTGACGCGTGAAGAGGTCCCTGAAGCGGCGTTGGAGCTAGAGGAGAAAGGCTTCCTGGTTCCCCTAGACGTTCGTTCGAGCTCAGGGGTTGCCAAGTCCTACACCCTTCGCTCTTTCATGAGATACCAAGATGGATTAGAGACTACTTCTGGACCTATCAGCGTGGCAGATGTTCGCACCGGTCAGGATTTAGAAAGATACATGATGGCCGCCCTGGCTCAATTCCATCAGGCACGACCGGACGCTGCTGACCTACGCACCGTGTACCGCTCGTTCATAGCACAGGTCCCTAAGAGCGTCCGCAATAACTTTACCCAGCACGCCGAGAACTGCGCCTGCCCAACAGGGGACTCCCCCGGCGGTGCGGCTGACACATGCTTGATTTCCAGCATCCACTACAAGCGAAGTGCCGCCAGTGTTGCCACAGCGGAGCAGCTCGAATACCGCAGCGTAGTGGTTTTCGTGATGAGCAAGTACCTAAATGACAGTTCCATCCATTCCTTGCGCCAGTCGGTTGATTCGCAGTTCGCATCAAGCCAAAACTACGCACAGACCTCACTAGCGCTAATCGACGCAGTGTTCAAGGCAAGTGCGGTTGGTAAAGCCAGCCTTGCCTATGTAAACGGGATTTTAAACAACCAACGAAAACAACGATAGAGAGAGAGCACGAAATGCGTAAGGAACAAAGCACAGTACCGGCAAGAGCAGCAATGGAAAGAGTTCTGCAAGCATGTGAGGGTAACCGAGAAATTGCCCGCTCATGGTGGAACTCCGCAGGCTTTAGTGACCAGGAGCCAGTGGA
>Ga0209304_1001311_pt1 | contig 15300 bp, 19 predicted proteins | sample COGITO_mtgs_1004_4_FD_184789 | JGI IMG/M metagenome (GOLD analysis project Ga0209304, IMG submission 184789) | Pelagic marine microbial communities from North Sea - COGITO_mtgs_100423 (SPAdes) (version 2) | ecosystem: Environmental > Aquatic > Marine > Epipelagic ...
AAGGTGAATATAGAATGGTCAGAACCAAAGACCATAAGACGCTACTCTATCTGGGTGAGAGAGGTTATTTGCGAAGTTATGCCCCAAAGATTGGTGAACTTCTGACATTTTCAAAGCGAGAACGTAAAACTGATTACACTATCGCCCGAGGTAACTACCGCATCTATCGAGTGAAAGATGATCCAGATTTGGTTGATCTCGAACATCTTGAACTCTCGCTCGGACGAGGCAAGTGGCAGGGATATCTATTACTCACTGGTCTGCCAACTTCACGGAAGTTGCGTCGCAGAATAGTGCCAACTGACGAAGTGATTACTGGCCGTAAGTATAAACAAAATTATGACATTACTAACACCTCGTGACTTTGAGACTGATGTGGGACAGAAGCGCATCATTTCAAAAATTCACAGACTCGAAGAAAAAGTCCACGAGCTTAATCGACTTGTGCACGAGTGCATTCAGCAAGAGAGTCGTTTGGAACGCGATTTGGAGGGACTTGATTAAGGAACTGTTATTCACTAATAGAAAACTATGTCTACTACACAAAGAGTAATCACGACTATCGTCATTCTCTCACTCTTAATCGGAGTGTATTGGTACTTAGCTAATACCGTTAATGACGAAAATGGTGGTGATTTAGCAGAGTTACCAAATCCAGCATCAGTTCACTGTGTTGAGGAACTGGGTGGAACACTTGGGTTACAAGAGACGCCTGACGGGCAAGTTGGAGTTTGTAATCTGCCAGACGGTCGCCAGTGTGAAGAATGGGAACTTTTCCGAACTGGTAACTGCGTGACACCATGGCTAGTATCCGAGCTTACAGAGTCGGTTGCTTCATCATCCGACGAACTAGCTGAACAAGCCGGTCTGAACTTTATACTAGATTTTGTAAAACTGGCTCCAGCTGATCCAGATCCTGACGTAGCTGGAAGAATTTATGAACGGCTTTCCACAAAAGCCAGAGAATCCGTTTTGCTTGAGACTATTGGTCAGGACATTCTTCAATTTGTAGGTGTGAAGGATTACCCTGATCAAGGAGCCAGTGTTGAAGACATGCAAATTGAATCTGATACACGAGCCACACTCATCGTTGGACTTAACTACAGTGACTCTCCTCGTATCTTGCGAGCAATAGAATTAGTTGTTGAAGACAGTGAATGGAAAGTAGAACGTGTCTACGCACTTGAACCCGAGTACGACAAGGGTGGTTAAATAATTATTCAAAGTTAAAAATAAATTATGGACATATCAATTTTTCTCGCACAGGTATTTGGACTCTATTTTGTGATAGCTGGAGTCGCAATGCTGGTGCGTCCAAACGCAATATCGACACTCATTGAAACGCTTGGTACACGTAGTTCTATCTATCTCACTGGATTCTTCGTGCTTATGCTTGGTATCCCACTCGTACTCATTCACAACGTCTGGGATGGATCATGGCGCGTCATAATCACGATAATGGCATGGCTCGCGCTTCTCAAAGGCGTGGCACGTATATTCTTTCCAGATATGGTTGTCGGCTGGGCACAAGGACTTGCTCGTAATCCTGGAATGGTAAAGCTTATGATTTGGATAATGGTCGTTCTAGGACTTTACCTTCTCTACATTGGTTTTGGCTATGCAGCTGACACTCAAGATAGTATGCGAGGTAGAATGGGCTTCCAGCAAAACTTTAGTCAGATTAACTACTCAGTACCTGATCCAATAGATTATGTATCAGTCCGTCCTGGCGTCGCTGCACTACCCAATGAAGATATTTCACAAGCTGAAAAGGATGGACTTCTCTTCATGCGTGAAGAAGAAAAACTTGCCCGAGATGTGTACATGACACTGTATGAAAAATGGGGACTTCCAATCTTTGCAAATATTGCCCAGAGTGAACAAACACATACAGAAGCAGTACGAAGTCTTTTAGTTAAGTACGATATTGCTGACCCAGTAATAGATGATTCTGTTGGTGTATTTGTAAACAGTGAGTTACAAAAACTATATGATGACCTAACCGCTCAAGGACTGGGTTCTCCAGAGGGGGCACTTACGGTCGGTGCAATTATCGAAGACCTTGATATTTCAGATCTTGAGGTGCAAATTGGTCTAACAGACAATGAGGATATTGCTTTAGTATACGAAAACTTATTACGAGGTTCGCGAAACCATCTTCGTGCGTTTACTCGACAGCTTGCGATGAATGGAGAAAGCTATGAACCGCAGTACATCTCGCACTCGGAATATGACGAGATTATTGCAACAAACCGTGAGACTGGATCAGGAAGTGGTATGGGTAGAGGCGGTCGAGGTTGGGGTAACAGAATATAAGTGTATGAGTAAAAAAATGAGTAATAGAATCAAGTTTTGGATTGGGCTTTCTCTGGCGCTGGCAGGTGGTGTGCTGATGTTTATTGACGTTTTGCCACTATCAGCAAGGATTACACTCGGAATTGTGGGAATTATTTTGATAGCCACTTCACGCACAAGATAAAATTTAAGATTAAGGAAATCGTCAATTATGCAAAACAATAACCAAGAGTGTTGTCCAGAGTTCCAGCCAGAAAAGTGGGACGAGAAAACAACTCTTTGGAAGGGGCAACAGTTCATCAAAGCTTCGGTACCAGCATTCTTTCACATACCATTTAGTTGGATGATTGGATCACGTATTACTAAACTGTATGAGTTAGCTAAGGACGCAGACGCAATTCCTGATGATTGGCTTGACGCAATTGTCTTGTTTAACGACCCGCATGCTTTTCGCTCAGACATTTACATGCTTGTTACCAAGGAGGTGCCAGGTGCTGAGAATGTCACTCTTTCTGGTACGTTCATCAGTAAAGTGTTTGATGGACCATATAATGCTGCGCCAGAGTTTATGAAGAAGCTGGATGCATACGTCGCTAGCAATGATAAAGAAGTGAAAGATTATTACGTCCATTACGCATATTGCCCGAAATGTATGGAAAAATTCGGTCACAATTATCAGGCGTGGTTTGCAAAAGTGTAACGCCTATTTAATATGAGTACACAAAACAAAATTCTCTACTATCTTCCTCGCACTATTGGTTTACTCTCGATACTGTTTATCAGTAGCTTTGCTCTTGATGTGTTTACGGAAGATGAATCACTCCTCAATAGCTTATTGGGTTTGTTGATGCATCTAATACCGAGCTTTGTATTGCTAGCCATTCTAGCTATCGCTTGGAAGTTTGAGCGCCTAGGTGGAATACTTTTTGTTCTCATTTCACTTACTCCATTTTTGCTATTGAGTAATGAACTGTGGGTTAATGTACTTCTTGGAGCACCATTCTTGGTAACTGGATCGCTTTTCCTCTTTCACGACTGGCAGATAAGTAAAGGCCAAACAGATTAGTAAATTTAATTAACTACTTATGAAAGGATACATTGTAAACATAGACCAAGAAACAAGGAGCAACGAAGACTATCGTAGAGTTTTATATACTGCCAAACATAGTCAACTGGTAGTAATGAATATAGAGCCAGGCGATGAAATTGGTGAAGAGGTACACGAGCTTGATCAGTTTATTCGTTTTGAGGAAGGAGAAGGTACTACTGTACTGGGTGATGAAACATACACCGTACGAGCCGACCATGCACTTGTAATTCCTGCTGGTTTGAAGCATAACGTGATTAACTCTAGTGACGCACCATTAAAGTTGTATAGCGTGTACTCACCTCCAGAACACAAAGATAAAACTGTTCACGTTCGAAAATCAGACGAGAAAGATGAACATTTTGATGGTGTGACTACTGAATAAGTATTGATGTGTTGCCGTAACCTTCTAGTGACAAAAGTGTCACTTTTGTCACTTTTTACTCCTCTCGAGAAGGGTCGACGATAATTTAACCCGAATACTCATGAAAGCCTTACTGGGCAAGGCATTAATTTGGTTCCATCACGATTAGGCTCACAAATATAGAAAGAGCGCCTTCCGGCGCCTTTTCTATTTGTGATACCACGAGTAAACAGTGCTTAGGCACTGTTTACGGGAGAATCGAAAAGCTTTTGCCCTAGATTTGACCGAAGGGAAAATATAGCCAAAAGGTAGACTGAACGTGTAACGTTCGATTCCGTGGCCTAAGTTCAATAAGTAAGAGTGTTACTCTTCACTTTCAAACTTTTGTTGCAGCGAAGGGTGGCCCTTCGCTGTCTGTGTATTCTTGACATGGTATTTGATACAGGCATAATGGCAGTAGTATTGATTTTCCAAAGGAGGTACGTAATGGCTGTTGTTAGTCTTGCATTCCAAAGTGACGATATCTATCGTGCACACCGTGACAGAGAAGAATTGATTGCAGAGATTTTGAAAGAGAACCCGTGTTTTGAATTGATGCTTGCGAAGTACCATACATTAACAGAACATGAAAAGATTTGTGCCGGTAGAGTTATTATTGGTACTGCAACTGCACGTTCCTCCCAGTATCAACATGGCACCGCGTCCCTACTCTTGAGAGAGGCACGTATGACTGTCTATCAAGAGGCGGGATCGCTCCCTGATGAGTGGATTCGTTTTAGTCCATTCGTACAGAATGAACTCCGGCTCAATCCAGCTACTACCGCAAAATATTTACGGGGGATGCTTGGCTTCCCTAAGTGTGTTGAGGATAATCAGGTGCAAGGTCTTTCATTGTATGACGAGTATCAGATTCGTATCCACGTAGACGCTGTTCCTGACTTCCTTAGAAAGCTGAAAGCGTTCCATCGGGGACGTATCTAGCAAAAGCAATGTGTCTGCCCGTTTTGGGTAGACACATTTTATTTTATGCATCTGCTACAATATCTCTATGCATACACAAACTAGAGATGAGACGTTAGCGGAACATCTCCATGACGAACATAGACACTCACCGTTTGCCAGTTATTTCAGAGAGGTGATTTATGGCGGAATTGATGGGATTATTACAACCTTTGCCGTGGTTGCAGGTTTTTCTGGAGCAGCACTGTCTAACGAAACCACTACACAGCTTTCATTTTTAGTCGTACTTCTGTTTGGCTTGGCAAACTTGTTTGCTGATGGGGTGTCCATGGGGCTTGGGAGTTTTCTTTCAGTTCGGTCTGAACAAGATTTGTACAAAAGCTCAAGAGAGAAGGAGGCATATGAAATAAAGAATAATTCACACATGGAATACTCAGAGACCGTGACTATTCTTATGCAGAAAGGATACTCAGAAGAGGATGCGACCGCTATGGCAAATCTCTACCGTAAGAACCCGGAGTATTGGTTGGATTTTATGATGAATCATGAACTTGAGATGCCAGATCCAATGGGGGACAATCCAGTCTATACGGGCCTTGCTACGTTCGCTTCCTTTTTAGTGTTTGGAATTATTCCGTTACTACCGTTTGTGCTTCTGAGTAGTTCTTCTACAACGGCACTCTTCATGTATTCAATTGCAGGCACATTCTGCGCGTTAGTTTTACTTGGGTTGCTGAAGTGGAAGGTGGTTGGAGCAGGGTTACGAACGTCACTTTTTGAAGTTGTGGTTGTAGGATCTGCTGCCGCCGCAGTTGCATATCTTGTGGGATCATTCTTCAGTATTTAGAAATAAAAGAGCGTATTTTACCTTTTTGTGATTTTTAGTTACAAACATAGCTTTACCCCTGTTTACACACAGAGTTATACCGTTAGTTATACATACACTTATCCACTGGTTATCCCCAGAATGGCTTATTTAAAGGCTTTACACGGTCTGTGCTTGGTGTATTGACCTTAAAACTGTATATGAGAGTATATATGTAGGTTCATGCGGTGGTGATATTCATACTATGTCTTCGTAGGCTAACGAAGGCACAGGCGCATGACCCGGCTCTACGTTGTACAGGAAAGGCCGATGAGATACGTGACGAAAGTCATATATCTCATCGGCCTTTTCACGTATCTTGACTTTGGATTGGTGTGTACTATAGTAAAATAAATAGATCTTTACATTGAAAGGGGAGGGAAGATGATTTTGTTTGCAAAAGTTGACGAATATATACTAGCTAAGTTTCAGCAGTTTTCTGAATATAAACAGGTGGCTACTGATAAAAATTGCTACTACCTAGCGTATCAATTTTATAAGCTGGAGATGTTGCTTTCATTCATATTTCCTGCTCTGCTTGCTATTGCTCTGGTATTTTTTGGCGAAGGAGTCCTTTATCTTTTGATTTCTCTTCATATAGCTTTCTGTATGTATTTGAAACGTGATCGTAAATACTATATGGAATATGTTTCGCGACAAAAAAAGAAGATACCAGGACCTTCTCAACAGGACAGACAACACCTCCTTTTTGGTGGTGTATGCATGACGCTATTGGGTGCATTTTGGCTGTATCATGTGACGAGTGTTGTTCTTCTGGCAGGTCTCATTGTTTCCATGACTCTGGGGTTCCATATGTTTATCGTGACATCTTACTTCATGTCATGTTCACCTCTGCCTCCCCAGACGCTTGAGTTTCGTAGGAGCGTTAAGCGAAACAAAGTTCGTGTGGGTGTACTTAAGCCACAGGTAGGATGATATAAAACCGCAGTGTGTATGCACTGCGGTTTTTTTGTACATTATGTGGACCATTGATAATCTCAGCAGTATGTTATTCGTTCGAATTAGGTAGGAAACAGAGTGACAATCATTTATTTTATTTTGACAGAGTAGATGGGGCGAAAGGGAGAAAAAAAATCTTACACAGTGTGTACAGAATATATGTTCGCAAGCTCACTATATTCTAGCAACATAAATTCTAAATAGTCACTTCGTTCCTTTTATCATTTAGTTTTTAGTTGTACGTATATATCCTCAAGTGCTCGCACTGCATCTCCTGCAGAAATATTGTTTTGGTGGTACTTAATGTTTGTACAGTCACCAGCTGCCCAGATACCTGGTGTTGCAGTCTGTTGTGTCCAGGGGTCAATTTCTACTCGTCCGTAGTCATCAAGCGCAACAGTGTCTTTTAGGAAGTCTGTATTTGGGATCATTCCAATTTCAACGAATATTCCCGTAGTTGCAAGTTCATGTACTGTATCTTCGGCATCGGTGTATGTCAGCCCTGATACAAACTTGTCTCCAGCGACGTTTGTAAGGCGTGCGTTGAGTACTCCCGTCATGTTGGGGTGTGCAAGAACCTTTTCTACCGTCACCGGGTCAGCTTTGTAGCTAGAGCTTCGATTGAGGAGGGTCACACTCTTAGTGTAGGCCAGAAGCTGTGCTGCAGTCTCAAAAGCAGCGTTACCGCCACCGACGACCACTACGTCTTGCCCTGAGAACATTGGCCCATCACATGTCGCGCAGTAGGTTACACCCTTGTGCTCAAACTCATCAGCACCAGGAGTAGGGAGGCGCCGTCGCTTTGATCCTGTAGCAATCAGAACTGACGTAGCTTCTGCTGATTCTCCGTTATCAAATGTAACCGTAAATACGTCATCAGCCTTGGTGATGTTGGTCACCAAACTGTTTTCACGGATAGTTACAAACTCACCCGCGTATGCACGTAGATGCTCTTCCAAATCTTTGGCTAGTTTATCGCCAGAAATCGAAGGAGTTCCTATCCAGTTTTGGATATCAGGGGAGACAATACTTTGTCCGCCCCATTCCTTGGTTACAAAAAGAGTTTTGAGTTGTTTTCGTGATGCATAGACACCTGCAGCAATTCCGCCAGGTCCTCCACCAATAATAATTAAGTCATTCATGACAGTATAGCTAAAGTTTAAATGTAATGGTGTGTATTATACGCGATTTTACTTGCTGGTGCTATGGGGAACATGCATGGGAGCGTTTTGTTATTTTAGTACACCGGCTTTATAGAGAGTAGGTGTTTATATGGAGTAATGCAGGCGCTGACGCTGGTTACTAAAGGCCGACACAGGGGTCAAGTTACTAATCGAAATAAATATTTCATATTTATTTCGCTAAGTACTTTCGACCCCGGCTCGTGGTTCGTCGCCCTAGGAAAGGGCTTCTCACAACACTCCGCCTCGCAGTTCCTTCAAAGCTTACTTAAGCTTTGACCTTCTCAGGAAGGCCGGAACAGGTCACAAGTTACTAATCGAAATAAATATTTCATATTTATTTCGCTAAGTACTTTCGACCCCGGCTCGTGGTTCGTCGCCCTAGGAAAGGGCTTCTCACAACACTCCGCCTCGCAGTTCCTTCAAAGCTTACTTAAGCTTTGACCTTCTCAGGAAGGCCGGAACTGCGCCCCAATCTTCATCATCTTCTTCGTCGATGGGGTCGACGGGGCGGGAGTCCGTTTTGATGTCTGATTGCACGGACGGAGCTGTTCGTTCGGGCTCAACTGCTGGTTCTGCAGCCACCTCCGGCTCTTCTTTCTTTCGGGGCGAGCTTAGTGAGTTGAAGATTCTTCCACGACCTTCAGCTTCTTCTGGCTCATCTTGTGGCTGTCGAGAAAGGGGAGTGCGTACAACGTTGGAACCACCTTCTACAAGCTCTCCTTCTTCGGGGAACCCTGTAGCGATTACCGTTACCTTCAATTCGTTCTTCTTGATTTTCTCATCTCGAATTGCACCGAAGATAACTTTAGCATGTGGGTCGATGGACTCAGTGATAACTCGGGCCGCGTCTTGAATCTCAAGCATTCCGAGATCATCTCCACCAGCGATTGCAAAGAGAACTCCCTTTGCTCCGGTGATTGACACTTCAAGCAGTGGGGAATTGATAGCTGATTGCGCTGCCTCTTCAGCTCGTTTCTCACCGGTAGATGTCCCGATACCCATAAGTGCTGATCCTGCGTTTTCCATAACAGAACGGATGTCAGCAAAGTCAACGTTGATGATACCAGGCATGGTGATCAAATCAGAGATACCCTCGACTGCTTGCTTGAGAATATCGTCACACATTCCGAAGGCACTTTTAACTGTTGTTTCTTTATCAACAATAGCAAGGAGGCGATCGTTCGGGATTGTAATCAGAGCGTCTACTTCTTTCTTGAGTTCTTCGATACCTTGCATAGCAAGTCGCATTCGTTCCTGTCCTTCAAAGAGGAAAGGCTTCGTGACTACACCTACAGTAAGTGCACCGCTTTCTCGGGCGATCTTTGCTACGACAGGAGCAGCTCCTGTTCCCGTACCACCTCCCATACCTCCAGTAATGAAGATCATGTCAGTACCTTTCAGAGAGTTTGCGATTTCTTCTCGCGTTTCTTCAGCTGCTTTACGCCCCATTTCAGGGTTTCCTCCAGCTCCGAGACCTCGTGTGAGATTCTTTCCAACATGGATTTTTTTCTTCGCAAGTGAGTTGTGAAGATCTTGTGCGTCACTGTTTATCGCGATGAATTCAACACCCTTGATCTTGTTGGTGATCATGTGGTTTACCGCATTGTTACCTGATCCTCCCACACCAATGACACGAATACGTGCGAATGATTCAACGTCTGTTTTAATTTGTTCCATAATAATATTTTAAATAATACTCTGACATCACACTGCACAGACGCTCTACAACCCGTAACAGATATTTGTAAGTAGCAACATAATACAGGTTCTGATAGTATCTGTCACCATATTGACAGAATTGTGAATCGTGTGATTTAAGAAGTCATATGTATAAGAAAAATCGCAGCATTTAGGAATGCTGCGAATGTTTTATTTACGCCTGTATTGTTGCGGTCTTTTTTCAAGTATCTCCCAAAGTAAGTTTTCAAATACTGGGAAGCTTTCTCTCTTGAAAAGTAACTGACACATAGGAACTTCAGTTTTTGCTGTGCATACAATGCGCTCATAGTCCTCTAAGCTAAAACTGATTCCAAAGTACCGTGTCCACTGTGTACTTGCATAGAGTGTCCAGTCAGCACATTTCCGTGAGTATCCTGATCCGACCCATGCATGAAGCATTGTTCCAGATGTTGGACTGAAACTGATGCCTTCTACGTATGTTGCCTTGGAATCATCGGCTATATGGCGATTTATTCTGATCACTTTAAGTGCGTTATCAAAGCAACAATTATCCATAGGTTGTAAATCACACAGATGTGGATCATGTTTTAGGTAAGAGCTCGGTTTTTGGTTTTTGCCAAACTTCAGAATGAGATCCCATGCACGTGGATGGATCATATTCAAGCCGGACATGTTGCCATGAAATGTTTTGCCAACTTTTGCTTCTTCTGCTAGTTTTGTAACCGCAGGTGCCATATTGGCATTGTGCCCCTGTGGAAACATTTCTTTAAAACGTGTAGCCATCTGTGCGCGCAGCAGGGTACATTTTTCTGAGTTACCGTGATATTGATCCCATTCCCATCGAGCCAAATCAAAAGTACGTTTGGGTTTCATTTATATTCCTCCAGATCAAACTGGTCGTATTAAACATTAGTTAATACCACGAGTCAATAACTATGGAAGGAATTGGCTGAACCACTGCATGATGGTGTTCTTAGTATGATTTGCAATACCAATAGGGCTTCCTTCTTCTTCATCGCTGGCACCCCACATACAGAGTCCATAGGACACCGCCCATGAGGCGTCACGAATTTTTCCATTCTGTCCTGGGTCGAGTGTTGCGATACGTGAAGGGAGCTTGAGTGCACCCCGGGCAAGGTCTTGAATGGTTGCAACACCTGAACCTCCACCAGTGATTATGATTCCTGCAGGGAGGAGACCATCGCGTTGAATCTTCTTTAAGTGTGCACCAATAAGTTCAAAAATATCGGTCAGACGTGCTGCAATGATCTCATCGAGTTTTCGCTTCGAATAGTTAGCACTACTCATACCACCACGCTTGATTTTCTCCGCTTCCTCAAGTGGAATCTTGAGTCCAAGTGCGATGTCGTTGGTTATATCGTTTGATCCCAAAGGGAATACTTTTATGGAAATAGGGGTACTGTTTTCAAACACTGCAATTGAGACCGTTTCAGCCCCGATGTTTGCCAGAACGCATCCTGCGCGTTTCTGCGCCTTAGTGAGCATTACAAAGCTTGCTGCGAGTGATGATGCCATGATGTCTTCAACTGCGATGCCGGTGCTTTCAATTGCGGTTACTAAATCGTTCAGGTGTTGCTCGAAGGTTGTTATAAAAAGTGATTCTACCTCAAGTTTAGTGCCCTTCATACCTTGGGGTTTTCCAAGGACGAGTTCACCATCGACTCGATAAGAAAGGGGGATCGCATGGAGAACCTTGCGATTTGGAATAAGTTCAGCAATTCGTTCCTCACTATCTTGCATTGCTTTCTCAAGGTCTGTTGCAGTAATCTCTGAGTCTGCGCGTGAGGTGATCACTTCACCTCGTGAGGTGATTTCATCAATGCCGATACCCCCCATGGCTACGTACGCACGCTTGACCTCAACACCTGCAGCCTTTTCAGCTTGTGCGACCGCACTACGAACACTTCGTATTACATCGGTGTCGTTGATAATGTATCCATTTCGCAACCCACGACTTTCTGCGTAACCGGTACCGATGATTTGAGGAAGTGATCGCTCGCTTTTACTTTTTACCACGCGAACAATAACCACCTTCACTTGGTAGGTCCCAACGTCAATTCCTGTGATGATACGATCAGCCATAATTTTATAATCTCAATTCTTGGCAAATTTCAACGTTACACTGCAGTCAAATGAACGCTCGCCGTATACCATATACGTCTCGATTCATTTGCTTTGTGTGCCTTGAACTTCACTCAAGCATTAAGATTCTAATACTCAAAGTATAGCATCAGACCAAGTGATGAGTGTGTGGATAGAATGTGGCTGGCGCCACATTCTATCCGTTCCGAGCGAGAGCGAGGACGCCCGATATGAGGAGTCTGCGACGAAACAGGTGAGAGAGTGTCTAAACACTCTTGCAAGACTCATTGAGAGTGTTTACGAGGTTACGAGTAAAGAATCCAATGAGTGGACAGTCTCTGTAAGAGAGAGGTGGGACGCAATCTGTTAACACTACCTACGACCAGAACATCCTTTTTCTCACAGAACCTTGAGGCACTTTATATCCATCTCGACCGTGAGTGAGAAAGTCTGGGAGACTTTCGCAAGAGGTTGCCAGCTCATCAGAGCGACAACCTAAACAGCTTCTGTAAGAAGTGAGGGAGGCTAGTATCCATGGAGGTAGAACCAACTTAAGGTAGTGCACTTGATTGCTTGAATGAAGCAAAATTTTGTTTCCAGCGAGAGAGGAGAATGTACTTCCATCAGGTCGATAAGTAAAAAAGCCCCACAGGAAGCAGGGCTTCTTCGTGGAGCTATGGGTAGTACGGATTTCTTCAGCCTACCGTCACCCTTGAAATATCACTCAGTCTGGCAACGATATGGTTTACCAAGTTCAGTATTTACCTTGACGACTGTTTCACGGGACCTATCGATGCTGCAGAGGCTGCGCAAATGCCACCCCGTTACCTGCCCCAGAGTGTTGACCATTTCCCTCTGCGCAGTACCTTTCTGTACCTGCCCAGACGCGATAAGCAGTCTCAAGCTTGTGCGGAAAGCAATGGTCTGGTCAATGTTCATTTCGGTCAAGGTATTTCCAACCTCAATCAAACCCTGTGCAATTCCTGCACCATCCTGACTCTCCGTCACTTTGTTAAGGGCATAGTAGATGTCGCTTTCTTCAGCACCTGCAGTGCTGGCGAACGTTACTGTCGCAACAGTAAGAGCTAAACGTGTGAGCATGTCATGTTCCTTTTTTGATGACCACACTAAGTTACCCCATCAACTACAGGAAATCAAGGTAAAAGATAAAACAAAAAAAGGCGGGACAGGTCGAGCTTTGTTTTAAAATATGTAGGCAACGAAGTCTATCTTCTCACTACCTCAACCCGTACTTTTTACAGTATTTCTTCTCAGCCTTATCCATGATGTCACCGTGATCCAGGCCCTTCAAGTGGAGGCACGCGTGTATAAATAAAAATCCCACATACCCTTTGTGTGTCATTGAAAATTTAGGTGCTTCTTTCTTCGCAACAGTAGGGGTGATGTAGATTTCACCAATTTTTTCATCAAGGGGGAACGAGAGTACATTGGGCGTGTATGCTTTGCCACGGTACTCCATATTCAGAGCCTGTGCACGTGTACCACCTACAAAAGCGAGTGAGAGGGTATACCCCTTACCAAGAATATCGTCCTTAATTTTTTCATAAGGGAGCGTAGGGTATGAGCGAGCGGTGGAGGTAATCCAGAAGTTTTTCATACGTATTTTAGCTAGTGTACCATGTGCACATTATGGACATGGTACTTAATGAATTCAATGTGTGAGTTAGTAGAGACCCCCGTAGAGATGAAAAAACTGCCGTACAGGCAGTTTTTTCATCGAATGTAGACTTATCGTCGTCGAGGTCGTTCTTGGATCTTCCCAAGCTTTAGTTGTGTTTCGTACACTACTTTCTTGTTTAGTTTCTTGAGTCGACCTGTCTTACGTACGTTTTCACTTTTTGCTCGTGCGAAGTAACGATTTTTTCGCATTCGTGGAATGATTCCAGAACCTTGTACTCGTTTAGTAAAACGCCGAATTACGTTTGCGCTACTTTCATTGTTATTCTTTTCTATTTGGACGTTTGTTGCCATATGTGCGCGCAAGGATAGCATTTTGCATACATAAGTGCAAGAGCTTTTTGCGGTATGAGTGGTGTACTGCGTAGATATTAAAATAAACCGGAAGCAGTACTCCCGGTTTATTTTAATAGATCATCTACCCGCTTACGACAAGTGGCGATTGCCGCATTTTTGTAAGTAAGGAAGGGATTGAAATCTGTTCTTGTGTGCGTGTACTCATGTTGCGAAGAATTACTTCACCGTCAACAAATTCTTTCTGACCCGTAATAATCGTGTATTTTACTCCGCGTGCCTCTGCATCGCGTAGCTGACTTGAAAGTGAGTCACTGGCAAGATCTTGATGCACATTGATGCCCGCCTTTCGCAACGTATCTACAAGAATAAGACTCTTGATTTTTGGTCCAAACCCAAGTTGCACTACATAGACGGTAGGCTTTGCAAGTTTTACTTTTGGAATCCGTGCAGGAGCTTTTTTATCACGCAGGACCACTACTGCTCCCGCAGCTGAGATTTGTTTTTTGGTGTTTCGGTAGACAAATTCATTGTAGCGCCCACCTTTAATCATGAGTGGAGGGTGTTCCATCTGACCACCTTCTTCATCGAGCAGATCGATACTAAACAGTGCGTCAGAATAACATTCGTGGTGTCCAATAAGTTTTGGATCAATTTCATATTGTGTGTCAGCAAGGTCGAGGTACTCAATAATTTCGCGGAAGTGCTTCCTACTTTTATCAGTAAGGTATTCAAGTGGGTTTGGTGTTTTGTATGCAAGCTCGTGTTCTTTCTCAATAAGGTGTGCCAATGCTGTCAGAGCATGTTCTTTCATAAGTTCACGCGCTGCTTCTGGCATGTCATCCATTCGTTTTTTCAAGTAGTTGGTCAACTCGCGAATATAGCGCACCGATGAATCTCGGTCACCAAGGGAGTTGATACGAACCGTATTGTTGTCATACCCTAAGTCAGCAGCGAGGGCTTTTGTGGCATGGATGAGTATTGCTTCAGCAATACTTTTATCGACATTGAATATTTGTAGTGAGATAGCAGCTTCGCCTGAACGAGGAACTTGGTCAGTGGTGTAGAAAAGGATGGGTTCTTCGATTTCATGAAGCTTTGATTCACAGAATGTGTTCATTCCTGAAGTGAGCATGCCGTGCAACGCATCGTTACGTCGGTCTGCAGCGCTTGCGCTGTGCTGTAATTTCTTTCCGCAACTCTTGCATGCAGGATGTTTCTTGACTGCGTCAATACTTTTGAATCCAAAATACTCTGCAGTGTTTGTTGCTTGCTTCAAAAATTCTGTTGAGGTAACTTCCATACTATTTTTTAGTTATTCTCGCTAATATATTTAATGTCTGACCCTTGTAGTTCAGTATCGCCCGGCATAGCGCTTATTTTACTCAGAGGGAAGAGGCGCAAAAATGCTTGACCGACAATCTCTTCACGCTCAAGTACGCCCCATGCACGTGAGTCTGAGCTGTTATCACGGTTGTCTCCCATTACAAAGTACTCACGGTCACCAAGTGTCTCAGTAAGAAATGTGTTTGGTGCCATCTCTTTGATGTATGACTCGTCTAATACAAATCCACTGGGATGGTCCATATTGGTGATGGTGACTACGTTGCCATCAATACTGACTGTGTCACCAGGAGCACCGATAATTCTTTTGATAAAGAAAGTAGAAGGCTTGTTTGGGTAGCGAAACACGATGACGTCACCTGCATCTGGCTCCTCAAATCTGTATGAGAGCTGATCAACAATAAGATACTCGCCGGTATGGAACGTATTTTCCATTGATGCTCCAGAAACAATGAATGGTTGGGCG
>Ga0209304_1001316_pt1 | contig 15273 bp, 11 predicted proteins | sample COGITO_mtgs_1004_4_FD_184789 | JGI IMG/M metagenome (GOLD analysis project Ga0209304, IMG submission 184789) | Pelagic marine microbial communities from North Sea - COGITO_mtgs_100423 (SPAdes) (version 2) | ecosystem: Environmental > Aquatic > Marine > Epipelagic ...
TCATTAATGATGCCAAAAAAAGTTTTATTTGGTTAGCCGCGAGCACGCATAAAGGTGAAGATGAATTTGTACTCGCTACCCATCGAAAAATATTAAAGCAAGATCCTCATGCATTATTAATTATTGTCCCTAGGCATTTAGAGCGCTTTGATGATGTCGCAGATTTAACTGAAGCAAAAGGTTTTCAATTACATCGTCACTCGTCATCACATGCAGTTGATGCAGAAAAAAATGTTTTATTAATTGATAATATTGGCCAACTGCTTTTATTTTATGGCGTAGCAGACGTTGCCTTTGTTGGCGGTAGCTTAGTACCAACGGGTGGACATAATACGATTGAACCTGTTGCGTGGGGAATACCCGTTTTATCTGGGCCTCATACCTTTAACTTTACAGAAGTGACAGAGCGCTTAGTTCAAGCAGGCGCTTTACAGATTATTGATAATAACCAACAACTTACTGCCGCCGTTTTAAAATTATTAAAAGATTCAAAGCAATTAACATTAGGCGCAGCAGCAGCGCGCCAGGTTATTGATGATAACCGTGGCGCGAAACAAAAGTTGATGGGGTTTATAGCGGCGCTATTACCTATTAAATAATTAACCATTATAGGAATTAACAGTTTCGCTTTTGAGTACTGCCGTAGGTGCAACTAACCACTCGTTTAAATCATATATATCTTGCGGGCTCAATGTGCCTGCCGCCTGCTTTAACTTTAATGAGTTAATGACATAGTTGTAGCGTGTATTGGCATGATCACGCTCGGCACGAAACAAATCACGCTGCGCATTCAGCAAATCAACAATATTACGTGTACCTGCATCATAACCTGCCTGCGTAGCATCTAAGGCGCTACTTGCTGAAACAATAGCGAGCTGTCTTGCATTAACTCTCGCTGTATCGGCAACGGTGGTTAAGTAATTAGAGCGCGCCTCTCTAAAAGCTGTTCTTTTAGCGGCTACTAAATTCGCTTGATCTCTTACTTGCTCATAGCCTGCTTGTCGACGCTTTGAATGTTTATAGCCACCTTCCCAAATTGGCACATTTAATCGCACTTCAATCGTTGACCCTTGAAGATTAGAAAACGTATCGGGCAATACATTGTTTGAATTGTTATCTGATAACACAGTGTCAGTTGAGCTATCGTCATAACGCAATACCGCTGTAACCGTTGGTGCATGATCTGACTTTCTGACATTCGCGTGTTGATTCGATGCCTCAGCAACTTGCTCGGCTAACTTAATACTTAGATTATTTTCGGCTGCAAAATTAACCCATTCATCAGCCGAATCGGGCTGCGGCTTTGTCGTTTCAAAAGTATCCGATAAATTATATAGATGACTATGTTGCTGGCCAGTAAGCGCAGCTAAATCTTCATAGGCAATGCCGAGGCTTACCTGCTCAGTTAAACGATTAGCTACCGACAAATCAAAAGCCGCACGCGCTTCATGAACATCCGTAATTGCAATAAGGCCAACATCATAACGCTGCTGAGTTTGCTCAAGTTGTTGCTTAATGGCTTTCTCTTCTGACAGTGCCGAGGTTAAGTTATCTTTACTTCGCAATACATTAAAATACGTATTAGCACTTCGTAAGATTAATGATTGCTGATCAATACTGAATTGCAATTCAGCCTGCTGTGATAATGCAGTGCTTTGTTTGAAAGCAAAAAATGCCGACAAGTTAAATAAGTTTTGAGTCAAGGAAATTGAGTAAGCCGTTGTCTCAGAATCCGAATCAAGATCATTTTCAGGAGTCGAAGAATTTGAAAAGTATCTTTTATCACTACTGCTTCTATCAGACTCAGAATACGTCGCGCTGCCACTAAGATGAGGCAATAATTGAGCGATCGCTTGTGACTTAATTTCTCGACCCGCTTTATAGTTTGCCTCGGCAGCCTGCAATGTCGGGTCATTAATTAACGCCAGCTCATAAATGTCAGCCAAGCTATCGGCATATGAAAGACTACTAAAACTAATGCTCGCCATTGATAGAGTAATGGCACTTATGGATATCTTTGATAGTAAACGTTGCAACATGAAAAAATCCTGAATAGCAGTTTTAATATGAGGGTGGAGTATCAATGTCCGTGCTAAGTTATTCATCTAACTGTTTTTGATCTAGCTTTTCTAGATATACCTGTTACTGATTTACCTATGCTAGATCTAGCTGTTCTTGACCTAGCTATTCTTGATCTAGCTATTCTTGATCTAGCTATCACAGGGCCAGCTGTTAGGGCCAGCGGTTAGAGCCGACTGTTATAGGACCACTTCATTTAATAGACGGCTTACGCTTTATGGGCCATTTAAATGATCGGCTTTAGATAAATATATCGATAACTTAACTTAAATAAATAGTTGAAACAAACAATCTAAGTACATATCTTGGCACGACGATAGTCTAACAGACCCACCCAAGGTTACGAAGTTGCAAGAGTTAAGCTTCTTCCATCTAAATACCAAAATAGTATGACGCGAGTCCGCTATTTGACCCCACCTAGGGCTTTACCAGCAAGAATATTGTAAAAATTTACGCCTGCTTCGCACTGTACTCAATCTACAACTATCTTTACTCTTTAGCGACTAGAGTTATAGCTATTTAGCTCAACTCGATGCCCTGCCTTTAGTGGGCCAACTGTATAAAGAAGTGATTATCTAAATTGAAAAAGAAATACCGTTTTGACATTAAAATGATGATGGCTGATTGCGAGGCAAACTATGCGCGTATCTGCCGTATTATGCCGTCAGTTTTACTTAAAGGTCTCACCGGTAATTCAGCTAATAACAGTGAATCAATCATTTCTTCTGCCCCTGCCATAGACGAAGCACAAGACAATATTAGCTTTGACATTGACCTAGCGACCAATAAACCCGCCAAGCTTTCGCTGTCTATCGCTGAGCGCTGCCGGTTTACCACCATGGTTAATTTACAAGTTTTGATCGATAGCTTTGTCGATGTTGATGGCGAGTCTGGCTGTGTAAACATGTCGATTCGGCTTTATCATGATGTGAATATGGCCGAAGTCATCGCCTGTAACCATAAGCCTAATCGGCTCGCGAGCTATGAATATCCTAATGAGTTAATGTTTCAGCCAGACGAAAAAGCGCAACAAAATCGATTTTTAAGTGAATGGCTCGGCCTATGTTCAAAACATGGAATGAGCAGTGAAAGCATGACGACCGGCTTATACACACCGGCAAGCTCAGCAATTACAGATGCAGATCATCTAGACACTGGCCATTCAGAACAACATGTATCGCCATCCATCGACACCTTATTGGTGGGCGGTCGATCTTTAAGAACATGAGTTAGAGCACTTAAAACCATGACCAAAAATGATAATCATTCAATCCTTAACGTTGCCGTTAGCGATGCTGATACCCCGACAAGGATAATTCAAATTACCGACTGTCATCTTGGCAAAGAGGCGGGTGAGCAATTGGTTGGTATGGATACCGATGCTAGCCTTGACCACGTACTCAAGCAACTGCAATTGGAACAAACCTCAGCAGAACTGTTATTGGCTACCGGTGATCTTTCTAATCATGGCTCACATGAAGCTTACTCGCGGTTATTCGATAAACTCAAACCGTTGAACATTCCCAATGCTTGGTTAGCCGGCAACCACGATTCGCGTGAGTTAATGGTCGAAACTGTCGGCGAAGCCTGTATGCCAAGGGCTGTAACATTGGGTCGCTGGTTAATCCTAATGTTAGATTCAGCGGTACCCGGTCAAGTAGGTGGTGAATTAGGCGCGCAAGAATTAGCACGCATAGAACCGCTGCTTAACGCCGTACCCGAAGCAGAGCATGTCTTAGTCTGCTTACATCACCAACCCGTATCAATTGGTTGTGAGTGGTTAGACGAGCAGCAAGTGGCCGATAGTGACGCCTTAATTAACTTGCTCGCCAAAGAGCCTCGCTTACGCGGCATTATTTGGGGCCATGTACATCAGGCCTTTAGCGCCGAAGATCCTCGCTTACCTGGCGTTCAATTACTCTCTGCACCTTCAACCTGTATTCAGTTTGCGCCTAATAGCACCGGATTCAAATTAGACGAATGCGCGCCAGGGTATCGCTGGTTAGATCTTTATGCCGATGGTCGTATAGATTCAGATATCTCAAGACTTAAAAATATCAACTTGCCTGTCGACTATAACTCCCAAGGCTATTAATTGTGTCATGCGCTGGCATTCTGCATTGCCATTCAGCTTTTCCTTTTTGCTTTTCTTTTTTTATCTTAATTTTAATCTCAATAAGAGAAGCCTTGTGAAAACGCTTATCTATCTGCATGGCTATAACAGCTCCCCGCTTTCTCATAAGGCGCAGCTAACGACTCAATACATGGGCAAATATCATCCATCTGTTCAGTGTTTGCTGCCACAACTATCCTTTGCTCCAGCCAAAGCTATAGAACAAATTACCCAGCTAATGGATGCGATTGATGATCCTGTCATTATCGGCAGCTCATTGGGCGGTTATTACGCGAATTTTTTTGTTGAGCAATACGGCTGCAAGGCTGTATTAGTTAATCCAGCGGTGTATCCGGATCACTTACTCGAAGCCTATTTAGGCCCACAGAGTAATGACTATACCGGTGAAACATACACGTTAACCAAGCAACATATGGTAGAGTTACGCGCATTAGCCGTAGCGCGAATGACAGAGCCAGAAAAGCGCATGCTAATGATTCAAACCGCAGATGAAACGCTGGATTTTAAGGAAGCCACTCACTTCTATCGAGCCAGCCGCTCTATTATTGAGCACGGTGGAGATCATAGTTTTATCGGTTATGATCAATGGCTGCCTGCTATAGCTGATTTTTTAGCGCTATCGCGTTAAAATTTTTCAATAGACCCTTTTACAGTGAAACGAATATTTATTTATGTCAGATTATAACGCCGATTCCATTGAAGTCTTAACCGGTTTAGAGCCTGTTCGTAAACGTCCGGGCATGTATACCGATACGCAGCGACCTAACCATTTAGCGCAAGAAATTATTGATAACTCTGTCGATGAAGCCTTAGCGGGTTTTGCCGATCGTATTGATGTTATAGCGCATAAAGATGGTTCCTTGTCCGCATCCGATAACGGTCGCGGTATGCCAGTCGATATTCATCCTCAGCATAAAATGTCTGGCGTTGAGCTGATATTAACCAAGCTGCATGCGGGTGGTAAATTTTCGAATAAAAATTATCAGTTTTCTGGCGGCCTTCACGGTGTAGGTGTCTCAGTAGTTAACGCGCTATCGACATTGCTTGAAGTCGATATTAAACGTAACGGCAAGGAATATAATATTTCTTTTGCCGACGGTAAAAGAAAAAGTAAGTTAAAAGAAACCGGTACAGTTGGTCAGCGCAACACAGGCACCACGGTTCGGTTTTGGCCAGACGCACAATATTTTGATGCCATTAAATTTTCCGTGCGTCGCTTACAGCATGTATTGCGCGCCAAAGCGGTGTTATGTCCAGGCTTACGCATTACCTTTCTTGATGAGCACACCGGCGACAAAGATGAATGGTTTTATGAAGATGGCTTAAGAGATTATCTTGTCTCTGCTACTCGTGGCTGGGAAGTGCTACCTAAAGAACCTTTTATGGGTAGCTTTGCTGGCGAGACAGAAGCGGCCGATTGGGCAGTGCAATGGATGCCCGATGGCGGAGAAATTATTGCCGAAAGTTATGTTAACTTAATTCCAACGGCTCAAGGTGGCACGCATGTTAATGGTTTGCGAACCGGCTTACTTGAAGCGATTCGTGAGTACTGTGAATTTAGAAATTTATTACCGAAAGGTTTAAAGTTAACCGCCGACGATGTTTGGGATCGCTGCAGTTATGTTTTATCGGCAAAACTTGCAGATCCACAATTTTCAGGACAAACCAAAGAGCGATTATCTTCACGTGAATGTGTCGCATTTATTTCTGGCGTCGCAAAAGATGCATTAGGACTTTGGTTAAATCAACACACTGAAGAAGCCGATCAAATTGCTGAACTCGCAATTAACAGTGCTCAAGCACGCTCACGTAAAGCTAAAAAAGTAGCGCGTAAGCGAATTGTTCAAGGGCCCGCATTACCGGGCAAGCTAGCCGACTGCTCTAGCGATGATCCTGAACTCGGTGAATTATTTTTAGTAGAGGGTGATTCCGCGGGCGGATCGGCAAAGCAAGCACGCAGCCGAAACTTCCAAGCTATCTTACCGCTACGAGGTAAAATTTTAAATTCTTGGGAAGTCGATTCACAAGAAATCCTAGCATCAGATGAAATTCATAATATCGCAGTAGCCATGGGTATTGATCCAGCTTCAAGTGATTTATCGGGTTTACGCTATCACAAGATTTGCATTTTGGCCGATGCCGATTCGGATGGTTTACATATTGCGACATTAATTTGCGCTTTATTTGTTAGACACTTTAAACCATTAGTTTCTGCTGGACATGTCTATGTTGCTATGCCGCCACTGTATCGTATTGATATTGGCGACAACGTTTATTACGCCTTAGACGAAGCCGAAAAAACCGGTGTGTTAGATCGTATTAAAGCAGAGAAAAAACGTGGCAAAGTTAACGTGCAACGCTTTAAAGGCTTGGGTGAAATGAACCCTCTGCAATTACGCGAAACCACTATGGATCCAGATACACGCCGTCTTGTTCAACTGACTACTGACGCGACGGATAGCACAGAAAAATTATTAGATATGTTGTTAGCAAAAAAACGCGCTCCAGATCGTAAAAAATGGTTAGAAACAAAAGGAGACTTAGCGCAAGTAAGCTAACTCAACTGCTATGCTGCCATGCTACTAGGCTCCGAATGCGTCTTTTTACTGACTAAAAAGACGCATTTAAAAATAATTTTTATTATGCGACTCAGAAAAAAACTGCTCCAATCTTCGAATACATTTCACGCTTTTATCAAATACTGAACTCTTCGCTAAGAAATTGTCCCTATATAGGTATAACATTGAACTTATACTTGGTTCTTCTTATATTTTTTATATATTAATACCTTACACAAAGAGTGATGACTAACCATGATCAAAGCCCTTCACTATTTAAAGCAGCCTCTGTCTATAATGGCATTTACATTGATGGCCTCAGCCAGTGCTGAGGTTTATCGCGTTGTTGATGCCGATGGAAAAATCACTTTTACTGACCACCCTCCAGAAAACACGAATAGTTTAATTGAAGCGGTTCCTGATACCGACCCACAGCAAAATATTACACCCACACCCGAAAGCCTTATTGAGAATCAGCCTGAATGGCTTAAAGAGGCACAAGAAAAACGTGCGCAAGAAACTAAGAACAACAATCGTGATAAACAGCTTCAAAATCAGCAAGACAAAAAAAATTGGAAGCGCTCACTTAAAGCCGCAAAAGCTAATTTAAAAGAAGCTGAATTATTATTAGAAATTGGCAAAGAACCTAGCGAAGGTGATTATGTTGGCAATGCAGGCGGCGGCGCTAGACCATCATCGGACTATCTTAAACGATTAACGCTATTAGAAAAAAACCTAGCTGATGCAAAGCGTCATTTAATTAAAGTTCAGCGCTCCAAACCAAAATAGGTTTTAATATTATAAGCTGCGCAAATCTATCTACAAATAAATGTTAACGTGGCTTTAATAACAACCGACTGTTTTTTTGATCAATTTGAAAGTTAAATACTTTCAAAAAATTCATCCCCAACAATCCATCACCATTATTTTTACTGCTGTTATTTTCTAATACCATTACTACGAACTGCATATTGGGTATTCGGTATTCATCTATTTCAAAAGAAGAGAACTGATAAATCGGCGCTTTTACAATGCCTCCTGCGGTATTGATTGTTGCGTTTCGAACAAATTCAGGCGCAAGTTGATTTTTAATACCGTTAAAATATTTTGCAGACATAACCGAAATGGATGCCCCTGTATCAATCATTAAACGAATAGCACTGCTATTATCAACAAGACCATTGACTAGGTAATGCTCTCGCTGCTGCTCTAAGGCAATCGATACTGATCGTAAATCACTTAAATCAATTAAGGCTAATAACGATTTTACTTGTTCGGCATAAAAGGCATTAAATTGTAAGCTGTACAATAATGTCCTTGCCTGCGAATATTGTTGTAGCTCTATATGCGCTTTTGCCAACATTAATAAATAAGGAGGATGCTGCGGCTCATGCCAAAGTAAACGCTCAATAAAAGTAATCATGGGTTGCCAAGCTTTCTGCTCACTTAAGCGTGCAATCTCAGCATCCACTATTGCTGAGATTTCTCGTGCAAAACGGCCTTGTTCAGTAGCCGGTAATTCTTCCATTAAGCCATAAAGTGTTTCTACAGCATTCTCAACTTGCCCCGCCGCTAATTGCCATTGCACCTGCAAATAACGCAAGGCTTTGTCATAGGGCCGCGCTCGGAGCCATACCTCGGTCAATTGTTTTACTGCCTCAACTTTGTCTTCAAGCAACCACTGCTCTGCACTGTTAAGCCATTGGATTTTTAATTGCATCGCTAAGTTGACATCATGACTGCTTAGCCATTGCCAGCCATCAATAGCTGTATCGAAATCACCAGCAAGAAAAGCGTCGTTTAAATCGGCTACTAATAAGGCTTTATCATTTTTTTTATCACCAACACGAAATAAGTTTTCTAAATGACGTCGCTGCCCCTTATTAATCTCTATGACTGCAGATTCACCACTATCCCCTGTCTTTAAGCTCTCCGAAGCCGAGCCTAGAGCACCGCTTATAGCAGGCAGGCCAATGGAGTGACTTAACAATAAATAAGCGTTAAGGCCCAGAGAGACCATCAAGAGGGCGATTAATAGTGTGTTAGATCGCATAAATTCCAAACGTACCTGTGTTTAAAAGAGAAATTAATATAAAAGTAGTGATCAACATTAACCTAAAAGCGTATTCATCCAGTATTTTTTTATTTTACGCTGGGCCTCAGTAATCTTCCATTGGCCAAAATTAAAACAATCAATTAGTGCACCATGGTGGTGCAAAGGCTACACTAGACTCACACGGGTTTATAAAAATAGCGATAAAGCAGCATCACCTTCTTTTTATTTCAAGTTTACTAATTTTAAGCTGCTGTTTTATAACTGTTTTTTATAAATTTTAAATAACGCCCCAATATTGGCATTTTGCGCACGATTCTTGCACTGACTATATTATGATTTCAGAACAACTACATACACGACTACTTGAGAACCTCAGTACAGCCATTTTGCTGCTGGATGATCAACTGCGCCTGAGCCATATTAATGCAGCCGCTGAAATTTTACTGGGCCTTAGTGGTAATCGACATATTGGCGAACCCATTAAAAAGTTACTCATGGCAGCCGATTCGACCATTGTTACTCTACAAGAAACACTGGCATCAAGTAGGCCACACACCCAGCGTGAAGCAATATTAACGACAAGTACGGGCAGTAAGATTACTAAAACCACTGTCGATTACACTATCACACCCATTGAAGACATACCCGGCAGCGCGCTGATTGTTGAGATTCAACCTATTGATAGGCTCTTACGCATTAGCCGTGAAGAAACACTTTTTTCAGCTCAAGAATCAACGCATGCCTTATTAAAGGGTATGGCTCATGAAATCAAAAACCCTCTTGGCGGTCTTCGCGGCGCAGCACAACTGTTAGAGCGCGAATTAAACGATGAAAACTTAAAAGAATATACACAGGTTATTATTAGCGAGGCAGACCGTTTAAGAAATCTAGTTGATCGCATGCTTGGACCAGCAAAGCCGCAGAGCTTATCGACAATTAATATTCATGAAGTATTAGAGCGCGTGCGCCAGTTAACTGAAGCTGATGCCGGTGAACGCATTAGCATAGTCCGAGATTATGATCCTAGTATTCCCAATTTTCTTGCCGATCCAGAGCGCTTAATTCAAGCCGCATTGAACATTACTTGTAATGCCGCTCAGGCATTAGAAACAAAACCCGATGATGGCAACAAGCCACAAATTACAATTTCTAGTCGTGTTATCCGTCAATTTACTATCGGTGGGCATAACCATAAATTAGTCTGCCGTATCGATATTAGAGACAACGGTCCAGGTATACCTGATGACATTCGAGACAACGTTTTTATTCCCATGGTCAGTGGTCACGCAAGTAACTCTGGTCTTGGCCTTTCTATTGCGCAATCTATCGTCAATCAACATCACGGCTTAATCGCTTTTACTAGTGATGTCGGCGATACCTGCTTTTCAATTTTTTTGCCGTTACAAGTTAGCGGTTAACTGGAGATTTTAGTATGTCAAAAGCAAACAATGTTTGGATTGTTGATGATGACAAATCCATACGCTGGGTTTTAGAAAGAGCACTTTCTCGCTCAGGTATGAACGTTGATGTATTCACTGATGCTGAAGCATTATTAACGCGTTTAGAATCGGATGTTCCCGATGTTATTGTCAGTGATATTCGCATGCCTGGTATCGACGGCTTAGAAATGCTAGCTAAAATTGTAGAGCTACATCCTAAGCTACCCGTCATTATTACTACGGCGCATTCGGATCTCGATAATGCTGTATCTTCTTATCAACGCGGTGCTTTTGAATACCTTCCTAAGCCTTTTGATATTGATGATGCAGTAGCGATGACGCGCCGAGCACTTGATTACGCCGATGAGAATGACAGTGGTGCAATTGATAATTCAGACAATGAGCCGACAGAAATGATTGGTCAAGCGCCGGCGATGCAAGAAGTATTTCGCGCTATTGGTCGTTTATCGCAATCAAATATTAATGTTTTAATTAATGGTGAATCCGGCACAGGTAAAGAATTAGTCGCTAAGGCTTTGCATCAACATAGTCCACGTCGTGACAATGCTTTTATTGCCTTAAATATGGCGGCTATACCCAAAGACTTAGTTGAATCAGAATTGTTTGGTCATGAAAAAGGCGCATTTACTGGAGCCTCTCAGCAACGTGTTGGTCGCTTTGAACAAGCAACTCGTGGCACTTTATTTTTAGATGAAATTGGCGATATGCCAGCAGATATTCAAACACGATTATTACGTGTGCTTGCAGATGGCGAGTTTTATCGAGTCGGTGGTCACACACCGATTAAAGTCGATGTTAGAGTTATTGCAGCAACGCATCAAAATCTTGAAGAATTAGTTGAACAAAAACTATTTCGTAATGATTTATTTCACCGTCTTAATGTTATACGTATGCACTTGCCACGCTTGGCCGATCGCAGTGAAGACATTCCTCAACTAGCCAGACACTTTTTACAGGTTAGCAGTAAAGACCTTGGTGTTGATCTTAAAATATTGAGTGATGAAACTGCCAAATTATTTACCGCGCTTCCATGGCAGGGTAATGTTAGACAGCTTGAAAACACTTGCCGCTGGTTAACAGTTATGGCTGCGGGTAATGAAATACAGCCGTCTGACCTGCCCCCTGAATTATTAAATCCGCAGAAAAGCGTTAGTGACCAAAGTTCAACATGGGAAGAACAATTACGGAATTGGGCTAATATAGAATTAAGTGCGGGTAAAAACCGTATTCTCGATTCTGCTACACCGACCTTTGAAAAAACCATGATAGAAATTGCACTTAAACATAGTCATGGTCGTAAACGCGATGCGGCTATTTTATTAGGCTGGGGCAGAAATACGCTTACCCGAAAAATGCAAGAATTGGATATGAGCCCAACTCGCCAGCAAGCTTAATACTTAAGTGCTAATGACTCACTAGCCTCGCGCTTGAACTTCGACTAAACGGAAGGCGCGATCGGCTGGCGGTCCACACTGACCACTGCTTCTCAAGGTGTAGTAATTTTCTAATAAGCCATCATTGTCAGCATCGTGTTGTGCGACTCCACAAATAACGTTGACTTCACAACTGCTCATGCCAGCGGTAGAAAGTCCCCAGGTAGAAATAAGTGGTGTTAATGACGTTGGCGGGTTACTTAAATTACCCGTACAACTGGCAGGATTAACTTCTAACACTTGATTTAAACCGCGCTCAATACCACTTTCTGCTGCCATTAATGCTCGCATCGATAGCACTTCTCGCGCAACATCCTGCTCACCTTGGCTCAATATTTTTTGCATTGCAGCGGCTAACATTGCCACCACAACCAAAACAAATATTGCGGCAGGAATGGAGAATCCTCGCTGGCTTGAAAATGAACGCTGACTATTTAAAAATTGATAAGTGTGTCTATTCTTCACTGGTTTATCTCATGCCGATAAATAACGCGATCATTGCCTCGATAACGCCCAAAGCTAGCCGTATTAACAGGCTCGCTTTCTGTAGTTGTCATATCGCTATCCCAATCATAACGAAGAAAATCTTCAACATTAAACCGTATGTCGACATTGCCTTCATTATTATTACCCGGTGCGGATAAAGTAACACTGCCAACACCCGCATTGTATGAACTACCGGCAATACTGCTTATTGAAGTTTCACCACTGCTGAGTCGCTGTGTATAACTGCCCATAACAAAAGAGAAATCAGTGATTGTATAAGCCGTACAATTATCATCACGGTTCGGAATAAATCGGCCGGCTAAGCCGCTCGCTTGATTAAAATACTGAGCACCAAAATGCATCGTTAAGGGTCGCGTTTCTGGACCAAATGCATTTTCTAAAAATACTCGTCCATAGCGCTGCTGGCTCTCACCTAATAAAGCGACATCATTAATACTGTCATTATCGATATCCAAATCTAGCACTTCAATGCTGACACCATCGGCATCAACGGCTAGGCTACCTATTGAAACGCTATAAGGGCCATTGGGCGAACTTAAACGATTAATAATGAGAGAGCTTTCTATTTCAGCCACGCCCAAACTTGCTCCCATATCAGGACCCCATACGTAAATGGTGTTGTCATTAATATCACTGGCTATAGGCAAGCGTGACGATAAGTCTAAGGGAACACTGATATCGACGGCGGCTATACTTAAGCTTCCCTGACTGTTATCGAGCTTAATAAAATCATCCCTATAATTTTCTGTTACATCACCGGCTAAATTACTGGCTAATAATTCATAGTTGAGCGTAAAAGACTGACCTAAGTAAGTGTATGCACCCACCGTACAGGCTTCACTGAGCACAGGGTTACTGATACCCGCATGATCTCTAACAATAAAATGATGGGGAGTAAAACGTCCCACATTTTCAGCCTCGCCAATAATGGCGATGCCGCTAGCTAAATAGTCGTTATCCAATAAGCGAGCTGATAAATTAAGAATTCCAACTTCACTCCATGTCATTGTTTGAGAACGACTGCCCTGATTGAAACCTGTAAAAATATTGCCGCCTATTGTTCCAACGACACCACTAAGCGGCGCCGCAAGGCTATGCATTATTCGTACGGATTCATTCACTTGCTCAGCACCAAAACTGACGGTGGCTAAATTGTCGGTAAGATTCGCACCACTATCTATTTGACCATCATTATTTTGATCATCCATTGACTGCCATTGCACGGCTGTTACTCGAGTAATAAAGGGTGACCCTGCCGAAGTAAACACCGAAGCATTCGCATCGGCCATGGCGGCTAAGTCTTGAGCAAAGGTTATGCTTGAGAGCCCCTGCGTTTGACGATCATTAACACCGTTAATAATAAAATCAATATCAATGCCAAAAGGTCTTACCGTAAGTCGATTACTACTGCCTGTAATATTAATCGTGTTTGAAAATATGCGCGAATCATCTTCTAACTCTATTGAGAATTGACCTACGTCTGTAGTTTGTAAAAAGAAGTTAGCTATGCCGCCACCACTAAAATCTAACTGAACATTACTCACAGCGGGTATATTGTTAGGCAGACTAACACTATTAATTTGTGGGGCTTGCGCACTGAGTAACTGCTGACGAGTATGCCAAATTTTTAGTGGCTGCTGGCTTTGATTGTAATCACTGGCTATTCCACAAATAGCCGGTGACTGACTCGTATCTCGACGCACCATCTCAACACGATAATGATGATCACGACCGGCAATAGCCACATCGGTATTGGCTACGCCATCCAGTAATGGATCTATATCCGTAATCACAAAGGCATTATCACTAAATTGAATGGCGCTAGAGCTATTAGCTAAAAGCGCATTAATGGTATCGTTAGCCGTAATCGTTAAGTTTTCTGCATGCTGATTATTTAACAGCAACCGAGCAATACCATTATTGGCTTCGATAAAAGTAATACTGGCAGTACCGGAATCACGACTACCCGTGACTAAATCTCCCTCGCCATTTAATAGCCAATCACCGTGTCCCGTCGAGGTCGTTAATGCAACCGTACCCTCGTATTCACTATAGAGGGAACTACACAACGGATCATCGCAGGCACGTATTAAAACTTCTTTTGCCACGCAGGTGCTTGCATTGCCACTCACAATCACTTCGATATGGTCGGGACCCTCTGGCCTAGGACATTGGGTAAATAAATTAGCACTTGGAATTATACGGCGAGAAAAACTTGGGCCACGCCACTCTAATTGCGCGACAGCCCCACCACTTCTTTCATAAAACTCAACGTTAATGCTGTAGCGCTCACCGGCCTGTAAGTTTATTGAGCGGCTAGTATCACGACGAGGCGCATGATCTGTGAAATTATCGATAATCAAATTGCCATCAAGATAAACACGAATACCATCATCACTCACGGTAGAAAATTGATGTCTACCCGTTTCATCCGCTTCTATTTCACCTTCCCAGGTCACCGAAAAATCATCTCTTGAGAAACCGCTCATGGGTGAGCCACGACCCCAATTAAAATTTAATTGGGCATCAAATCGCGATTCAACTATCCCTGTAAAATAGTCTCTAGGCACACCTTCTTGATTATAATAGTCTCCCCGCAAGCCATTGGTCTCTGGCTCACCGCCTTCACAAGGTAAGGGTTCAGGCGGACGGCAAATATAAGACAGTTGCGAGGCAGGTATCACTTGGCGAATAAAACCTGGACCGTCCCATTCTAATTGTGCAACCGCACCACCACCACGTTCATAAAATTCCATTTGAATATCATAAAATTCGCCGGCGCGTAAGTTAATAGGCCTGCTGGTATCTCGACGTGGCGCATGGTCAGTAAAATTATCAATAATAGTTTCGCCATTAACGTGTAAGCGAATACCGTCATCAGAAAGTGTTGAGAAACGATAAGCACCCGTTCGATTAATTTCGATACGGCCTTCCCAGATTACAGAGAAATCATCTGTGCCAAAACCAATGGCGGGACGTCCGCCGCCCCAGTTAAAATTAACCTGGCGATCAAACCGTTCAAGGGTGTTACCAGTAAAATAGGCAC
>Ga0209304_1001318_pt1 | contig 15268 bp, 9 predicted proteins | sample COGITO_mtgs_1004_4_FD_184789 | JGI IMG/M metagenome (GOLD analysis project Ga0209304, IMG submission 184789) | Pelagic marine microbial communities from North Sea - COGITO_mtgs_100423 (SPAdes) (version 2) | ecosystem: Environmental > Aquatic > Marine > Epipelagic ...
CATCACAGATTGTGACATCAAGTTTGGTTTTAGCTAATTGAAAGGTCTCTATTAATATCCTCTTTTAACCAACACGTAATTACCTAAATTCACACTTGCTTCTATGTTCGTAATTTCAAAATATTATATTGTAAAAATACTAAAACTACATCAATTTTCATATCTAAAATAGTTTCCAACTGTTTTGAGCCTGCCACGTCTTTAGCGTGGACAACTCCCTATATAACAACACATTCCCTTATAAGGGACACTTTAGCGTAAAAGAGCCGTAGAGGTTGCACGGAAGTATTAATCTTCAATAAAATCATTAATTCCCAAACTATACAAAATCCTATTTTCGAACTCTTTGATTTCTGCTTTATTTTTAGATTTTGTAAAGTCTTTATTAATGCGTTTCCAATTACCTAAATCCGAATGCTTTTTTACACTGACAAAAGCTAAGATAGTTTCTGTTTTAGATTTTTTACGAACCCAAACATACATTATTTGACTTTTTTGTGGATTGTTAAAATAAATATGATACCAATGATCTTTACCAGAACTCCTTCCATCAACAAACCCATATTTTGGCTGCACTATGTAATTCTGGTTATCTTTTTTAAATTTTTTTATAACATCAATTAATTTCTCTTCTGATAATTTAATAGTGTATCTTTCAACATAAGGATAACTACCTGGTGCTAAGTTGCATGATCCAAACAAAAGTAAAAAAAGGCATAAAATTGTAATACTTTTCATAATTATTATTTTTAGTTTCCGGGTTGATTTGTAACACCTACATTGCTAATGTGGAAATCAACCATTATTTGAGCTACACCTACACCTATTGTTGGAGCAGAATTTAATTTATAAATTGTTTTTGGCAATGCTGATAAGCCTAAACCAATACCTAAAACTCCAGCCCTAATTCTAGTCTTAATCGGTAAAAGTGGATTTGAAGCTATTTGTAACTCTTCTGATACAAATTTATAATCTGCGAAAACAATTTTCACTTTTACCTCAACTAATGACTGCCAATCTTTGTCACCACTAGAAAATTCTAGCGGGAGCGGGGGTTATATCCAAAACAACAATTGGTATTAAAGCATAATCAAAAGATATTTCATTATTAGAAATATAGCTTACTAACACTCTGTTGATTTTATTTAATAAATTAATATTTATATTAGAGGAACAAGAAATAGACACAATACCATCTTCATACATATATATGGCATATTTATCACGATTTCTAGTGCCAGAAAACAAAGGTATATAGACTAACGAATCAGTATTTTTAATTAAATATTGATTAATGTTCTTTTCATTTATATTGTCTATTTGTTCAAAATTATTTGAATAGAAACCAATTTTCATATTTTTATTAAGACATCTTTGATTCTTATTATTTGGAAATAACTTTATCTCTGATTTAGGATAATTAAATAAGTTGTTTTTACTAAATACTAAAAGACTATCGTTTTTATCAATTTTAAAAATATATTTATTATCTCTAATAATATCTATTTCTGCGCAGGTTTGGTGTAAATATTTATTTATTTTTTTTTCTAATTCACTATCATTAAAATTCAAATCATAATCTAATGTATAAAAAGACACACACTCTTTTATGATTTCTTTATCAGCTAAATTTTCTTTTGAAAAAGAAAAAAATATCCAAACAACAAAGGCTGTAACTGAAATAAAGAAAAGGTAGTAGTATTTTAATCTCATAAAAAATATGATTTATTTCATTATTGAATGTAATGAACTAAAATGCTTATCTGAATGAACTTCAATTATTAGAGTAGGGATTCTGCCTGCGCTGTCAGTAAGACCTCTATCAAAGAATATTGCATTCTCAAATATATCTCCGCCACTACTACTGTAAATTTCATAAGATTTCATAAAGTTAAAAAATCTATTATTTTTACTTAATAACGTTGACAACTTTCCATTAAATAGAACATTTTCGCCATTGAAATTAAAACCACTTTGAAACCTTATATTTCCAAAGGAATTTGGGAGTTGGTCAATACCTAAGTCAATTTTAGAGAAAGCTAAACTAATATCTCCATATGGATTATCTCTCAATTCTTGATTTTTGTTAATTTGACTTTGTAGGCCTTGTTCTATTGCTACTGGTATTCTTCCCGATACATAACTATTCCAATCGAATTTTTGACCATGTCCATCTCCTAAATTCCTATTCCACAAACCTTCAAATCCATCTGTAGTATTAAATCCCCAATTTTTTATTACATCAGATTTGGTTGCTCCTCCATATTGTAAGCCAGCAGCAGTTGCTTGTCCTTTAGAAGTTATATCTTCTCGCCAAACCCATGTATCACCATCTTTACCTCTTACCCAATCAAACCATTCCCCCCCATCAGGATCTACTCCATTAATCGGATTATTACCCATCCCTAAATACGGAGAGCTATACTGCCCAGCAGGATCCACAGTCAACCATCTTCCAATCCTACCATCCCAAAGTCTCAACTCAAACGCCTCTTTTCCCGTTTCAGCGTCTTTTTCTTGTCCTTGGAATTTGTACCTATAATTGCCTTCTATATTGCGGTTAGGCATTGGCATCCCAAATGGATAGTAGTCTGTTTTCGCAGTTAAAGATACAGCATTTTCGCCATTTTTCATAATCACGGCTCGTACATTTCCTAAATGGTCGGTGAGTTGAACTCGCCAATCTTTGACGCCACTAAGTACAACTTAGCGGGAGCGCAAACTAGCACCATCAGGGGCGTATTTCACATGTATAAATATTAAATAATTAATAGAATTTCTAAATACCTCATTTTGAAATTCGTTCATTTCAATTAACCCATATAAAATTTCTTTTGTTGGGTATCCTTTTTTAAAAATTTCAAAATACTTTTTTCTTATTTTACTTGAAAGTTTAGCTTCGATAGGACAATTATCAAACATGAAATTCATAGTAGTAATATCATTGGATATGTAATTAAGAAAACCAGAGTTTTTTATTGTGATTTCTTTAATTAATTCAATTTTATTATGAGTTAATTTTTTGATTAATTCATGGTAATCATTCTGATTTTTTCCTAAAAGAATACCTTCATCAATTAATTTGTTTTCAAATACACTAATTGAGTCAGATAAACTGATTTTATTATAATTTATAGAATTATATATTGAACTCTTTATGTTTATTCTATTTGTTATCTTAGTATTAATACAATTCTCAAATTCAATAAATGATTTACTATTGTCATTACATGAAAATATCATTACCCCTAAAATGAAAAAAATAATATTTTTAATCTTTGAAACCATTGCTTCTCCCTATATAATTATATTTTGGTTTTTTAGTAAATATTTGCTGTTGAAATGCATCTTTATTCTTAGTATGAACAGTTAATTGAACAGCACCTGCTAGCTGCCAAACAATCCTACCATTCATCAAATATCCAAATCTAATATTGTGATGCGTTATTCTCTTATCTGAGCCAAACATAGTTCCATAATCGTCATCTGGATGTTTCAAAGTATTTCCAAAAACAGCAGGATGGTACTTCACATTAAATAAAAAACCTTCAGAAGTATACCACTGAACCGCAAGACTAATATCGACATTTTTTCCATTAATTTCAATTGACCCCTTATAATCAATAGGTGTTTGAAGTTGATATTTAATACCCCCAAAATAATCAGAAGATAACCACGCATTAGCTCCATCCGAAGCACTGTGCTGTAAAGCAAAGTTAAAATGATCTATAACTCTTTGTTGCGTAGCTCTCCCCCCAGTTAATTGTAATCTTAATAAATCAGTCCCGAACATATCATATACGTTTCGACCAGATACAGTAGTAACTCCTGCTTGAATATTGTTCTCATTCCCATTTAATAAACCCTTTGCTTGATCATATGTAACTCCGTATTGATCAACAAAAGATTGAACAGTATCATTTTCTTCAGCAACATAAGAAACAGAACCATCAGCATTAACAATAGGTTTCCAAAATGCCCCATCAGGATCCGTTCCATTAATCGGATTATTCCCCATCCCTAAATATGGACTCGCATATTGCCCCGCAGGATCCGTCGTCAACCACCGTCCTATTCGACCATCCCAAAGTCTCAACTCAAACGCCTCTTTTCCCGTTTCAGAGTCTTTTTCTTGTCCTTGGAATTTATACCTATAATTGCCTTCTATATTGCGGTTAGGCATTGGCATCCCAAAGGGATAGTAGTCTGTTTTCGCAGTTAAAGATACAGCATTTCCGCCATTTTTCATAATCACCGCACGTACATTTCCTAAATGGTCGGTGAGTTGATAGACATCGCTGTTGGTTTGGCGGTAGTGGACCCCCAAACGGCTGCTGCCATAAATGGGTTGTTCTTTGAGCACGGTGGGTTGGCGTATTGTGGGTCCAAAGGCACCAGTATAAATGCCCATTGGACTGCCAGAAGCATCCCGTACATAGTAGGTTAGATAGGTATTCCCTGAACTATAAACTTCTTTACGTACACGCTGCCCCCGATCGTCATAGAAAAAGGCGAGTTTGGAGGCTGTGGGGACTTGCAGGTTGATGTTGTCTATGGAGATGCGTCCAAAACCAACGCAGTCGCGTTGGACTTCAATAGTAATGGTGGAGGTGGTGGGCGTGAATTCAAAACTGTTGTGGGCTGTCAGATAGGGTGCACAGGCAGGGGTGTTTCCTACATTAGAAGTGGCGGTTGGGTTGGGACTGTTATGTGCCGCGGTGCCTAAGATGGTTCCGTTGGCATCTTTGATGGTGATGATGGCGGGTAAAAGAGCCGTAGAGGTTAGGGGTCCTAGTTTTATATGACAAACCATTCTCCCTCAAAACTCCCCTTCTCTCTTTAGTTCTCTCTTTAAACCCTTAATAGATACCAAACCTATACAAAAACCTCCTTAGCTATAAGCTTTGATACCAAATACTCTGTTGTTTCTCTTTCTTCTTAACACAATTCTTCCAAACACATTCCCTTATAAGGGACAACTTAGCGTAAAAGTGTCGTAGAGGTTGCAGTGCAGTGCAATTCAATATAGTATTTATTTACCAATTATATTTTATTATTAAAGTAGCTAATACAAAAAACAAAACAAACCCTATAAGTGTATTGACTGTTTCACTTTCTATTCCATTGTATTTTCCACCTTTGCCTTCCCAGATATATTTAAATCCAACCTTTTCTTTTTTAAGAAAAATGTTTTTAGAATTTATTATTACATATCTTAAACTAGCTCCTAAAAACGAAAAAATATAATGTACAATAAAAATACCTATAACATCCATTATTTATCTCCATTTAACCAATCATCAACAACACCAATACCTATTTGATAGTATCCCATATCTCCTTTCATACTTGTGCCAATGTTTTTATGTACCCAATTCATTTTTCTATTAATAAAGCCTCTTATTTTAGGTGCTAATTTAGACAAAGTGCCCTTAAATTTACTACTGAATTGAGCAGCATTAAGAGATGGTTTTTTTATTCTACCAAATGAGGCTAATGTTAACATTCCATTTATACCTGCATCAATCCCTTCAGTGCTTCCTCTCACAACACCGTTTCCATTTAAATGTTGTGGTTGATTATTAGGACTCAATAAATCAAAAGATGTTCCAAACACATATACATTATCAAGAGTATTATAAACTGCCCCTCCGATTTTTGAACTATACGAATCTGATGCATTAAGTTTATTCTCCATTCTACCAAAGAAATTATGCTGTGTACCTCTCATCATAGGAACATCAAAACCTTGCCCACTTTCTGTAAATCTCCAGTTACCCCATTGTTGGTTCATATTCCAAGAATCGAGGTCTGCTCCACTTACTGCCATAAAGGTTCCTGTTAACTCTCCTGGTCCATCACCGCCACCATCATCAAAAGCAAGTCCATATTTCCTTTTTCCAGTTGATACATCACTTGTATAACGCTCCCCCCTAAATCCATTTCCGACCCATCCCCAAAATCTTCCCCATTTGGTTTTCCAACCACCATCTGGGTCAATACCATTTATTGGGTCGTTACCCATTCCAACATACGGACTCGAAAACTGCCCATAAGGATCCGTCGTCAACCACCGTCCTATCCTGCTATCCCACAATCTAAGTTCAAAAGCCTCTTTTCCCGTTTCAGCGTCTTTTTCTTGTCCTTGGAATTTGTACCTATAATTGCCCTCAATATTTCGGTTAGGCATTGGCATCCCAAAAGGATAGTAGTCTGTTTTCGCAGTTAAAGATACTGCATTTTCGCCATTTTTCATAATCACCGCACGTACATTTCCTAAATGGTCGGTGAGTTGGTAGGCATCTGTTCCTGTCTCGCGGTAGTGGACACCCAAACGGCTGCTGCCATAGATGGTGTGTTCTGTGAGTATGCTGTTTTCATAAATAGCCATTGGAGTGCCAGCAGCATCGCGTACATAGTAGGTGGTGGTGGTTCCGGATGGGAGAATACTTTCTTTTTTCATTCGATGGCCTCTGTCGTTATAATAGAACCGGACGCGTGGCGTTCCATTTTTTTGTACTTCTGTGACCAATCCACTGGCGTTGTAGGCATATTTTACCTGTTCGTCTTTGTTTTCTATGAGTTGCCCTATGGTGTTGTAAATATAGTTTTCTACGGTGGTTTGGTCTTTGATGTCTTCGGCATTGGTAGCTATCGTCACCGCATCATCCACACGTTGGAGCTGGTTGGGTTTGTCTGTTTTGTAGGCATAGGTCAACTCATCCATCCTGTTTGTACCGTTTTCTGTGTTTTTGTTTCGGTTCAGGGTTTGTATGTTCCCATTGGCATCGTAGGTGATGTTGCTGACTTGGTAGTCTGTGGAACCAAAGGGGTCTGAGTTGTTTGCGGGTACAATTTCGGCTGTAAATACAGAGTTGCCGCTGGCTACTATTTCTGCATTTGGCAAAAAGGTGATGGAATTGGTGGCTTGTATAGTGGCATTCGGATCTACAGTAAAATCGATAACCTCATCATCTCCTACACGTTGTGTGTTGCCATTGGCATTAAAGGTGGCGCCTGTCAACCAGTTATTTCGGTTGTATTCATAGAGGTATTGGAAGGGGGTGTTGCCCAGGGTGTAGTCTGTATTCCAAGCAATGCTTTTGATGTTGCCATTGAATTGGTTGGTGCCAAAATCTGATACGTCAAAAGCATTGGAGCGTTTGTAATCGCCTTTGTAATAGTTGATACTCATCCCAAAAAGGTCGTTGGCATTTCCGCCGGGGTCGTCTGCTGCGGCTAAGCTAGGGTGGTTGATGGCTTTGAGTTGGCCTGCTAAATTATAGACGTAGTCTATTTGTTGTATGCCTTCTGCCAATTGCACATTGCGCAAAGCGCCTGTTTCATAGTAGTTATAGGCGGCATGTGTTGTATAACTCGCCCCATCTTGAGATGTTTCTACCTTGGTTAGACTGTAATCGATAGGATCATAGCTGTAGCGGTGTATAAAGGTTTCGGTAGTGCTGTGTTTTTGATAGACTACCTGATTCACTTGGCTGGTAATGTCATCATACACATAATCGATGGTTTTTATGCCCAAGCCTAGGATGTTTTGCACAATCCATTGTACCCGTCCATAAACATCATAGCTGTAGTAGGTGGTGGATTGGTTGTTCTGAGTTTTGGCAACATTTGTAGCTAAAAAGCCGGGATGGTGGTAAGCGGCATTTAATCCTGAAAGCCCCGATAATTCATTGGAGGCAAGAGCATCGTATTCTGTGAAATTTTGTTCGCTTCGACTGCCTGAAAAATTATTCGCCATATCGCCATTCAAATTGAGGCTGAAAGTGCCTTGGACTACCCCGCTTTCTATGGGTCTGCCCAAAGAGTCGTAGTTGGTGTAGGAGTATTCATTGGCAATTGCTTGCTTGCTGTTTTGCGAAAAGCGGATTTGCCCATCACTACGGTACACAAAATTAGCGGTGCCCTCGTCGGGGCTTGTGGTGCTTAGCAACTGTCCAAGTGCATTGTACTCGTAAGTGGACTCTAAGTGGTTTAGGGGTTGTTTTGAACTTATTAAATGCCCAACATTGTCATAGGTGTTTAGGCTGTAGTCGTAGTAGTTTTCTTTGTAGGTTACTGCAATTGTTCCTGAAATGTAGGTGTCGGGATTGGTAACGGCCACTCTATAAAAGCCATTGGGAAGACTGGTGGTAGCTGCTGTTGTTGTGGTTTCTGTTATTAAATTAAAAATAGTGACTGCCGAAGCGTTTATAGAAAATCCAGTAGTGCCAGAGGGTACATGGATGTCCACAAAGCCTTGTGCCCCAATGGGGATGGTCATAGCTCTAGAGGTACCACCCCCAGAGCGTGCGGCGGCAAGTGTTTTGCCGTCGGTGTCTGTAAACACCACATTTTCTATGCCGTGCACATCTCTGACAACGGTTTTCATGATTTTACGGTTGTTCGAATCGTATGAGGCACTGTTAAAAGCATTGGCTTGGGACAATTCTTGACTGGCAGGCATGGAAAAGGTATAGGATTGTAGCCAATCATCATTGTCGTCAATGTCACCATCATTGTCTGTATCTACTTTGTTCCCTCCTATGGTTTTTAAGACTGCGCCGGGATTCAGATCGCTGAAAAAAGCTCTTGAAAAGGGATGGTCTGTGATGTCTTGGTAAGGCTCGTCTGTGTTATTATTGCTATAGTACCAACCTACTGTGTTTTCTTGTATGTTTGTTGAACTAATGTTTGAAAATGAATTCTCATACAGCTGTTTAATATTCCCTTGGGTTGGTGCAGAAAAGGTGTTAAATGACGGCCTTCCTTGTGGGTCATATTTTGTTTCGGAGAGCCATAGTTTATAGGTTTTAAAACTAAGCGCTTGTGATTGTGTTGGCTTTCCCAATCGGTTAAAATAATTAAGCGATTGTCCTATCAATTGACCCGATACATCGTAGGAACATTTAGACGTGTAATTAAACGTTTTGGTTCCCAATTTTTCATCACATGGACAATAGGCTCCTTTGTAGGAAAAATCATCGGAACTGTGATAATCATAGCTGTAATAGAGATGGTTGTTATCTTCTTGAAAGGGATTGGTTTTTAAAGTGCCTAATGCCAACCAAGCTAAGCTTTTTGGAAACACACTAAAATCCTCTATGCTTAATAAATCTCCATAGGTCAAACAAGCAGAGGTCACAAACGGATCTTTTCCAAATACCTCTTTTCCTGTTTTCAGTTTGATGTATTCACTCATAGCAACCACAACTCTGTAATCTTCAATTTCACTTCCTAGCGTTGTTGATAATACGGTGTTGCCGTCATACACAAATGCAATGGTATTGCCGTCACGTTTCATTGCTATTTTTTTACTAGGGTCAAAAGAGGATGAGATGTCTTGGGAAGCAAAAGAAACCGCTTGTCTGTTAAAACCAATAAGGTCAATCGTTTCGTTGATAGGGATGTTATCAGGGGTTGTAGTTGGTGAAATCTCAATACACGTTTTTTTGTCAATGACAAGTCCTAAGGGGAGTTGTATGTCAGAGTTAGAATAAGGGCTTCCTAAATTAAAATTTAAACGGTAATTATACCTGTCTTTTATCGCTAATGAATTGTCACCACTTAAAGGAAATGTATCGGAATCAGGAAGCGTACATAATTGATCTTTGTGTACCAAAAAAATACCCACTTGATAGGATGGTGGAAAATAAAAATAGCCATTATCTCCTGTAAGAGGATACCATCTTTTTTTTAAAATTGGAATTCCACTTATTTCTTCAGACGATTGTTTGAAATTTTCTGACTGAAGAAACCTGATGTTCTCCAAACTCATTTCAAAACTCTCATTGTCTTTAGGAATCACTTTTAATGAAAGGATCTTAGTTGATTTTGAAGCTTGATTACTAAAATTAATTCCTTCTTGATCTGTAATGATGGACTCATTGTACAGTTGTTCTTCGGAAGTGTTTATTAAAAACTGGGCCGTATTAGAATCCCATTGAACAAGGTCTTGTCCAAAAACAGTGTTATGAATCCCCAAAAGGATTAATAACATTAAAATAATTTTTGTTTTAGTTTCCATAATTGTAGTAGTTTTTAGATACTGTTTTAAATCCTCCTGGGACAGAGGGCGTATCAATTATTTCTGAGTAGGTTTTAATAAGTCGTCCAGCGGCATCGTATTCAAACTTGCTTGCCAAACCATTGGTTCCAATAATGTACCAGAGTTCGTCCCATTCGTTGTAAACATAGCTGGTCATGGAAGAAGCGATGGGGTGTACTCTAAGATCATCTGCATAAATATTCCCATTATTTGAAGTTATATTGATATATCCACTGGATCCGTTTAAATCCATATAATGATTTAATTGCACCCAATCCCCTGCCGTTATTTGTTCGCCATTAAAAGGAACGGGGGCACTGCCAAATCCGACCCTCACATTTGCTGCTCTGTCCCTCACATCTACTCCATTGTCTTTTTTGACCCAAATGGATACTTTGTAAGTTCCGGATCTGTGTTTTCCAGAAACGAAATCAACATGGATGCTGTTGCCAGGGGCTATTTGTATGGACTGGGTTCCTGTGTGGGCATAGGTACTCACTCTTGAAGCGCCATTGACGAGCTTAATTTGTTGTCCTATAAAATTACTAGCTAATGGATCTTCGGCTCCTGTATAAAAACACTCTCCATATTTTGCATTTGCAGACATAAACACTTTACTGTTCGCATCTCCCATTTTGGTAGCCGCATAATTCCCATTGATATCTCTAACTTCTAAGGGCATGGAATAATGATCGTACTGGGTGGTGGTGGATATGTTTTTCCAATCCGCATTGGTTTGAGCGATCTCTGGGCCTACCGTCCAAACGAAATTTTCATCATCGTGTTCTGGAGTTGAATTTGTAAATCCTTGCAAAGTCCCATCATCGTTTAAACCCCCATCCCATACAAAGGATTTGTGCTTGCGCCAAATCTTAAATTTCCTTCCAATACCATCATTAGGAGGAGAGGAAACGCCTCCAGAATAGTCCGTATAGAACCAATCATTATTCCAAGTCGTGATCCCTACCCCCGTTTCTTTCCAATCACCCGCAATATCTATATAGGTTTTGCTCATCGCTTGTTGACTTAGCATGTTTTTATTGGTAAGGTTATCTACTTTGCTTCCCATACTGTAATCACCTGAACCATATTCTGGGATGGCGTAAGCAGGCACCAACTCTGTTTTAAAGCGGTTGCCTTTGCTGTCGTCTGTGATGGTTTCTAGGACTTGGCCAGTATTAAAATCATATTTACCGTAAACTTCAGTAAAAGTATAGCCTCCACTAGTCTTTCTACTAAATAATAAAGCATTTGGGTTGATTATTTTTGAAGACGAGTTTAACAGGTATTGATCGACACTACCTTGTATTTTATTTTTAGTATATGAATAAAAAGTTTCCTGAATTACTCCTTGATTGTTTTCATTAAAATCTCTATAAACATTATTTGTCTTAGATAATAATTGGTTAGAAGTATTATAATTAGACACGCTTAATAATCTCCCGATGGCTGATTTATTATCCTTAACGACATATTTTGTAGAAGAAATTTTAGCATTATTGCCATTAACTGAATATGTACCAGAACTTTCGGTAGGAGTTTTATTTATATATAAAAGACCTAAAGAGTATGAACTATTATCCGTTTTGACTATAGGTTTAAATGTTTCAAAATTATAAACCGTTTTAGAGCTGACTGTATTGTCTGATCCAATTTTTTCTGTTGTAACATACCCATAAGTCACACCAGGAGGGGGCATTTCGGTGACATATTCAATCTCCTTATCAAATTTAGAAGGCGCATAAGATGTTATTCCTGAAGATCTATAACTAGAACTATTTGGATCACTACTGTAATTTAAATCATTATAGTAATAATTAGTTTTATAAGATATTGTTCCATCTGTAATAGCAATATCCTTCACCCTAAGCCCACCTCCTTTTCTGTTTTTTTTAGAATCTTTAGCAAATATTTTAAACAAAAATGTTACGGCTGTATCATCCCTACAAGTATCTGGCAAATCTGGAAATTGACCCCTTAATAAATTTTGCATTGTATGATCGGAAAAACCAAGCCCCATAGGCCCTGAACTATATAACCAGTTTAGCCCATCATTATAATTATGAGTATGGCTTAATGAAGTTTCAAAAGTCACCTTAGTATCCGAAACATAGACTACATTAACAAATTCATTCTGTATATCTATACTGCCAGACCTATCTTCACAAAAAGGGTCACGATACTCATGTAATAACGCAGCCCATATATCAACTTTAACGGGTGCACCTACTTGAAAATAATCGTTGAAATAATTTAAATCTTTACTATCCGTTTTATTTTCTATATCAAATCTTAGTTTCCCTTCATGATTATAAAAATTAAATTGAATTCCATCATTATATGTTCTGAAATTCGTTGCAGCTTCTTGATAAAAATCATCAGGCTCATATGTAATTTCAAATTTTGAACCTAATGGAGTTGAAATATATTTTAAACTTGAGCTTTCAGGGTAATCAGCCGTGAACCCCCAAGAATCTTCATTATCACTATTGTATATTGAAACATCATTTAAGTAACTGAACTCATAAGGTGGAATTAAACTTTCTTGTCCCCTTCCTAAAAAGTTTACATTACTTAAAGTAAGCTTCCCTTTTTGAGCTAACAATGAATTTGGAGAATTTCGCATCGATGGATAGGTTTCGTCATAATGCATTTCAATGTGATTAATTTTAAAATCATTTATATTGGAAAAATTATTAGCAATATCATTAGAGTTTAATACATTATTATAAAACTCGCCTTTCCACTCCTTTAAGCTTCCATTATTTAATAACGGATAATTTGCATGATATACTTCTCTATAAGCAGTATCATAAACTCTTATCTCTTCTTCAAAATACATTTCACCAATTTCTTTTCCGTTACTTTCTGATGTATAGGTTTTAATATTAGAAGGTACATCTTCATTTTTAAGAACAAAAATTTCTTTTAGCCTCAATGATTTATGTTTATTGATATTAACATATTCTTTATGCCAAATATTAGAAAAATAGACCCCAGTAGAAATATTCATAGCATGATTATCATATATGCCTTTAACAAAATATGTTGAACCACTATGCCCTAATACTTGTTTGTCTCCATAATTATAAACTCGTGGAGAAGTTAAACTCGCTCCAATGTTAATTTCTACTCCATAATTATCATTTCTATCTTCTTTTACAAATAATGCGGTATGTGTTCTAGTTTTAATCATATCCAAATAATAAATCTCTTTCACCCCCCATCCATAAGATTTTGATTGATCATTCTTGTGATAAGTTAAATCCTTAGTTGGAGTTCTCCATGCATATCCATCACTCCATTTTCCATAGTCAAAACGAACCCAATACCCATAATCTCCTTGATTTGGGGAAATATTATCATTACTCATTTTAATATAATCGGGACCTGTAATTGCAGTGAGTAGCCAGTGGGTCGCATAAGGAGTAAACTGTTGTTCTTCATAAAACTTATTGTCAATATTATCTTCAAGTTCTGTAGATCTAGAAAACATTTCTTTTTGATATACTGGTAAAGAATAATGATAAACAAGACCATCTTTATTAGTCACCCTATAAGCTCCAATACCTTCTAAAGGCTTATTAGAACGATTCACTTCATTAGCTTCTATAATTATATTTTGATTATTAATAATTTCACCATTAGTGAATACTTCAATAAAAGGACCATTATTAATTCTTTGGTTTGCAGAATTATAATTACTGTGAGCGGTACCGTTTATAGAGGTAGTATGATTAGTCTGCTCATTGTCGACATCTATATCCGTTATTAAATTTACAGATGAAAAAGTAGGCCAAGAGCCAGAACTTAAGCTCATATATGAAGCATTTATGTTTTCAAAATAAAAATTTATATCATTATTTGGATCATCAACCTGTTTAGAAAAACTGTTATCATAATAACTAAAAGTAGATTGAGTAGCATAGCTAGTATTATTATGAGCACTAGAGCTTACACGATTATATCTATTTTTAAAAGTCCCATGCTCAAACAAGTACGGAGTAATAGAGCCACTAAGCCCCTGAGAACTCAAAGTGTAGCTGTCATAAGAAGGTCCTGTAAAATTATTCTCTAATAATTGTTGATTATCCGCAGTTTTATAAATGGACTGATAAGCATCAACTGACGCATTCGTCGGATTCAAAGAATTTAATATCATTTCATCTGTTTGACCTATATACAAAATCCCTAGACAATCATAACTAGCTCTATCATACCACGAATATCTTTGTTTTCTTCTAGAATAGCCGAAATTAAATAATTCAATATTAACGTCAACGTAAATTACTGTTCCAATGGTTCTTGTGTGAAGATTGGGAGAAAGACTCCCAGATCCAGATATCTGTAAAGACCCTCCAGCAACTTTCAAATAATGATTTCCGTTAGAGTTTAGAGTAATGCCCGTACCATCCACTTCCAGTTTAAAACTAAAATCATTCCTTTTATCATAATTAATAGACGCATAAGTATTCTTATAAATCGTATATGTATATCCAATACCGCCTTCATTATTGGCTCTTATGCTATGTCGACCAATTGAAAGAGTAGCTCCGTAACTAGTGTCATAAGAAGTTTCTCCTCCAAATGCTTTATTCACTCTATAAGAAGCAAATAATCCAACAGAAAAATTACTGTTTTTCCAACCAATAGATGCACTTATGTCATGTGTAGTGACTGTGCCACCAGCATCATATAAAATTGTTGTTTTTTTTCTATTATTCCAGTCATCAGGGTACCCATTCACACTTCTATTGATGGCTCCTGGGTTCAAGCTCCACCCCAAGCCCACCCAAGAGGCTTCTTGATCCATGGCAATCCCTGCGTGGTAGGACAATGATAAAGGATAGCCCACTTCTGGACCTGGCACATTTAATAAGGGCAATACATAACTTAAATCGCCTGTTGCTAAGTTCACCATATCCGTGGCATCTACGGGTTCAAAACTGGCGGCTTCAGGAGCATTGGGCCCTTGCGCAGTGCTCATTTGTATAGTCAATACAAGGAGAACAAAACGGAGGCTGAAGGTTTTTATTTGAGGGTGAATTTTCATAACGTTATTCTTTTTGGGTGCATTTGTTGTTGTAATAGGATACTATTTTTTCGAGGTCCCTTTTTTTAAAGGTTCGGGATTGTATTTTTTTTACCAAACTGGGGCAGTCTTTAAAATAGGCAGAAGCCGCCTTTTTAAAGTTTTTGCTAAACAATTGGTTTGACCCC
>Ga0209304_1001323_pt1 | contig 15222 bp, 15 predicted proteins | sample COGITO_mtgs_1004_4_FD_184789 | JGI IMG/M metagenome (GOLD analysis project Ga0209304, IMG submission 184789) | Pelagic marine microbial communities from North Sea - COGITO_mtgs_100423 (SPAdes) (version 2) | ecosystem: Environmental > Aquatic > Marine > Epipelagic ...
CTGGCGGTAGGCAGGTTCAGATTGACAAAACACAGCTTTATTTTGTGGGTCATACTGGATTCGAACCAGTGACTTCTACCCTGTCAAGGTAACACTCTGAACCAACTGAGTTAATGACCCTTTTTGTGAGGATGTAAAAATACTAATATCTTTTAATTATGTATCTTTATTTTTTAAATTATAATTAACTAATATTTAGAACCTTGATACTTATAACCAATCAAACATTTCCTAACTATATTATCAAATTTATGTCCGATGAATGGATCGTGAATAATTGTGCTGTGTTAGTGGTTGTTATTTTTATCTTGGGACTGGGTCGTTTTTTGTCGCGACAACAGAATGTGAATGTCACTTACCTCATGGGAGGCATTATGTTTTTCACATCGGTGGTGACCCCCTTACGGACGGTTTTAAATGGACACTGGAATATAGTTACTGATCTGCCGCTTCATTTGTGCGGAATTTCAGGGTTGATCTGTTCTTTTCTGCCCTTTTTGAAACGGAAACAAGTTTTGTTTGATTTTGTGTTTTACACGGGTGTTATTGGCGGCATCATGTCCGTGCTCACCCCTCAAATGAATGGCTTTGACGGCAGTGATTTTGCGTATTTAGAATACTATGTAAGACACGTAACGATCTTTTTATTACCCCTCTACATGCTTCAAAATTTAAACATCAAACTCTCTAAATATTCAGTCCTTACGTCCTTTATTATCATTAATGTGTTATTGGTATTCATCATGCCTTTAAACTTTTATTTAGGGTCTAATTATATGTATTTGGCAGAACCGCCACAAGTGAATAATCCTTTGGTCATCGGTCAATGGCCCTATTATTTGTTATGGTTTGAAGTTTTTATTGTGGTCTTGATGTCTGTTTTTTATAAGCTTTCCACCTTAAAATTTAATCTAAAAAAACAACTAATTAGTGATTAATGGGCACTTTAGTATCTTCGCTCTTAAAACGAATAAACAAACAAACCCCATGAAATTCAAAATTCTACTGCTAGCCACTCTCATTGTTCAATCGTGTATTTCAAATCAAGACGATGAAGTAAAGCCTCAAGAAATTCGTGACTTTGTTGAGTTTCTAGCCTCCGACGAACTCAAAGGTCGCGAAACCGCCACTGAAGGTGAATTGGTGGCTGCACAATTTATCAAATCAAAATTTATCGAAGCTGGCATCAAACCCTATTTCGAAACCTATTTTGATGCCTTTGAATCCAAAGGTTTTAAAGGCGTGAATGTCGTTGGGTATATAGAAGGAAATGATTCTAAATTAAAAAATGAAATTGTGCTGTTAGGCGCGCATTATGACCATATAGGATTTGGCGAAACAGTGGAAAACGATTCCATTGCCAATGGTGCCAATGACAATGCTTCAGGCACTGCTGCCGTCTTGGCAATTGCCAACCGTCTGGCACATTCAGGAACGAATAAACGATCCATCATAGTTGCATTATTTTCAGGAGAAGAAAAAGGATTATTAGGCTCAAAAGCCTTGGCTAAAAAATTAAACGAACAAGACATTGATTTATATACCATGCTGAATTTTGAAATGATCGGCGTGCCTTTTATAGATCGTGATTATGACATTTTCTTAACCGGTTATGAATTGTCTGACTTGGGTGAAAAACTAAACACCTATACCAATACAACCATGGTTGGGATCTCAGATGTTGCTAAAAAACACAATCTTTTCAAGCGATCCGATAATTATTCGTTTTACAATGAATTTAAAGTACCAAGTCATACCATTTCTTCTTGCGATTTGACTAATTTTGATTTTTATCACCATGTCGATGATGAAATAGACCAATTAGATTTCGCTTTTATGGCGACCACTATTAATAAATTAATACCTGGCATCGTGCAAATTTGCAATACAGATACCAAAGAAATTCAAATGTATGCACCCTCCATACCTTGAGCTTGATACCCAAGGAAAATGATTATATGGATACTCCATACCTGCACTGAGCGTAGTCGAAGTGTGACCGATAAAAAACAATAAATAAAACACGCATGAACCGAACTAAAACAGTTATAATTACAGGAACCAGCCGTGGCATCGGTTTTGAACTCGTCCATCTTTTTGCCAATGCTGGCTACGAGGTTTTGGCACTGTCCAGAAACGCAAAGCCTGTTTCTAATTTAAATTTCGATAACATTACTGCCTTGTCTTTTGATTTGAGTAAATCCGAAGATTACGATCGCGTAGAAGCCTTTGTTAAAAAAGAATGGTCACAGGTTGATATTCTGATTAACAATGCAGGAACACTTTTAAATAAGCCATTTGCCGACACCACTTTTGAAGATTTTCAACAAGTCTATAGCACCAATGTTTTTGGCGTTGCCGAACTTACCCGACGTATGATTCCATTCATGCCCAAAAAAGGACACGTGGTCACCATAAGCTCCATGGGTGGCGTGCAAGGCTCTGTAAAATTCCCAGGGTTGTCTGCATACAGTTCTAGTAAAGGTGCTGTCATTACCCTCACCGAACTTTGGGCAGAAGAATACAAAGAAACAGGTCCCTCTTTTAATGTCTTGGCATTGGGTGCTGTGCAAACTGAAATGCTAGCCGAAGCGTTTCCAGGCTATGAAGCCCCCACAACCGCGACTGAAATGGCCAACTATATTTTTGAATTTGCAAAAAATAGCCATCAGTTTTATAACGGTAAATTATTGCAGATTTCTAGTTCTACCCCTTAACTCGATTTCGATTCTTTTTAAAAAATACAGCCGTGGGTTTAACAGCTTATTAACGGTTTTAAAATAAAATATTTCTTTACTTTTGTAAATTGATAAAAACCGCATTTTATGTTCAATAATTTAAGTGAAAAATTAGATAAAGCCCTTCACGTCCTCAAGGGACATGGGAGCATCTCAGAAATCAATGTTGCCGAAACACTCAAAGAAGTGCGACGTGCGTTGTTGGATGCCGATGTGAATTATAAAATCGCCAAAGAATTTACCAATCGGGTCAAGGAAAAAGCATTAGGTCAAAACGTTTTGACCACGCTTCAGCCGGGTCAATTAATGGTCAAAATTGTAAAAGACGAGCTGACCACCTTAATGGGAGGCGATGTCGAAGGTATTAATTTATCGGCCACTCCAAGTGTCATTTTGATGTCGGGTTTACAAGGGTCGGGTAAAACCACCTTCTCTGGAAAACTTGCCAATTATTTAAAAACAAAAAAATCCAAAAAACCAATGTTAGTCGCCTGTGACGTGTACCGTCCAGCGGCCATCGATCAGTTGCAGATTGTTGGAGAACAAGTCGGCGTTGAGGTTTATAGCGACCTTGGAAATAACGATCCTGTTGCCATTGCCAAAGCAGGTATTGCCGAAGCCAAAGCCAAGGGGTGTAATGTGGTGATTATTGATACCGCCGGTCGTTTGGCAGTCGATGAAGCCATGATGAGTGAAATCGCAAACATTCACAAAGCAATTCAGCCACAAGAAACACTGTTTGTAGTGGATGCGATGACAGGGCAAGATGCTGTAAATACCGCCAAAGCCTTTAATGACATTCTGAATTTTGATGGAGTTATTCTTACAAAATTAGATGGAGATACCCGAGGTGGAGCTGCCATATCCATAAAATCAGTCGTCAATAAACCGATCAAGTTTATTGGTACAGGTGAAAAAATGGAAGCCATTGACGTGTTCTATCCTGCACGTATGGCCGAACGAATTTTGGGTATGGGAGATGTGGTGTCCTTAGTAGAACGCGCACAAGAACAATTCGATGAGCAAGAAGCTCGAAAAATTCAAAAGAAAATCGCCAAAAACCAATTTGGGTTTGATGATTTTTTATCTCAGATTCAGCAGGTTAAAAAAATGGGGAATATGAAAGACCTCATGGGAATGATCCCTGGGGCTGGAAAAATGATGAAAAATGTGGATGTGGATGACGATTCGTTTAAGTACATCGAAGCCATTATTCATTCGATGACTCCCGAAGAACGTACCAAGCCAACCCTTTTGAATGCCAGTCGTAAAAAACGGATTGGTGCAGGATCAGGAACCAGCATTCAACAAGTGAATCAATTGATGAAACAATTCGATCAAATGAGTAAAATGATGAAAATGATGCAAGGTGGTGGCGGAAAAAAAATGATGCAAATGATGAAAAACATGCCACGATAGCTTTAAACTAACGACCCGATTACAATGATTTTACTAGACGGAAAACAAACAAGTGCAGATATAAAAGTTGAAATCGCTGCGGCGGTTTCAGAAATTAAAAACCAAGGAAAACGTGCGCCACACTTAGCAGCCATTCTCGTAGGAACTAATGGTGCTAGTATGACCTATGTAGGCGCCAAAGTCAAAGCCTGCGAACTTGTCGGATTTGATTCCACTCTGATTGATTTGCCCGTTGAAACCACAGAAGAAACCCTATTAGCTCAAATACATACTCTAAACGACAATCCAGCAATTGATGGATTTATTGTACAGCTTCCATTACCAAAACATATCGACGAACAAAAAGTGTTGATGGCCGTACATCCAGATAAAGATGTCGATGGCTTTCATCCCATGAATGTAGGACGTATGGCGTTGGACTTGCCAACCTTTTTACCTGCAACTCCCTACGGCATCATGGAACTTTTAGAACGTTATAAAATACCAACCTCTGGAAAGCAAGTTGTCGTCATCGGGAGAAGCCACATTGTGGGACGCCCCATGAGTATTTTGATGAGTCAGAAGCGTCCAGCCGGCGATGCTACCGTCACCATCGCACACAGTCGCACAACCAATTTAGCAGAGCTGACTTTAGAGGCAGATATTGTGGTTGCTGCTTTGGGAATTCCAGAATTTTTAACCGCTGAAATGGTAAAGCCAGGAGCTGTTATTATTGATGTGGGAATTACAAGAGTCCCCGATGAAACGAAGAAAAGAGGGTATCGAATTGCAGGAGATGTGCATTTTGAAAGTGTTGCTGAAAAAGCAAGTTATATCACACCAGTACCTGGTGGGGTAGGACCAATGACCATTGCGATGTTACTGAAAAACACACTGCTCGCTTGCGAACGTCATGCTGCGAATTCATTTATTTAGCAAAAATCTGAGACGTATCTTTAAAGGCTTTAAACTCTAAAGCATTCCCTGCGGGATCATAGAAAAACATCGTGGCTTGTTCGCCAACCTGTCCTTCAAAACGGATGTAAGGTTCAATAATAAAATTGATTTTTTGAGTTTTCAAATGTTCTGAAAAACTTTCAAATTTTTCCCAAGGAAGAATCACCCCAAAATGAGGAACGGGCACCTGTTTTCCATCGACCTTACTGACATGAAGATCCGTTGCTTCTTCTTTTGGTTTGAAATGAATCACGAGTTGGTGTCCAAAAAAATTAAAATCCACCCAATGATCGCTGTGGCGGCCTTCTACGCAACCTAAAATATCTCTATAAAAGATACGACACGTTTCTAAATTCCAAACGGGGATGGCTAAATGAAAAGGGGCTACAGACATTAGAGTGTTTTTTTAGAGTGTTTCAAAGTTTCGTTTAAAGTATTCAATTCATCCTCTGTTAAATCGCGGTAAGCACCAACTTCACATTGTTGATGAATGTTCATGATGCGGGTACGTTTCAACGATTGTACTTCATAATTCAGGTATTCGCACATGCGACGAATTTGACGGTTGAGGCCTTGTGTTAACACTATTTTAAACTCATAAGTACTTAGCTTTTCTACATTACAGGACTTGGTGGTTTTACCGAGTTCTTCTAATGGAATGCCTGCAGACATGCGTTGTACGAATGTTTGAGAGATCGGTTTGTCCACCGTCACGATGTATTCTTTCTCATGGTTGTTACTGGCACGAAGAATTTTATTCACGATATCGCCATCATCTGTCAATAAAATCAAGCCTTCACTATCTTTGTCCAAACGTCCAATCGGGAAAATCCGAGTTGGGTATTTGATGTAATCAATAATATTGTCTTTTTCAACGCCCGTATCGGTCGTACAAACGATTCCAACAGGTTTGTTGAACGCGATATAGGTTCGTTTTTTGGCTTCATTAAGAATGGTTGTTCCATCGACTTTTACTTCGTCGCCTTCTAAAACCTTGGTACCCATTTCTGGAACGACTCCGTTAATGGTCACACGCCCTTCGTCGATCAGTTTGTCAGCAGCACGACGCGAGCAATGCCCGGCTTCGCTTAAATATTTATTCAGTCTTGTTGAAGTTGGTTCCATGTGGCGAATTTACAAAAGTTTAGTGGCTCAAAAATTTAATTATTTCATCAGAAATAAAATCCCCTTTTAGAGAGTGGCCAAGTCCTTCAGTCGAGATTAGTTTGGCGTTTTTGAACTGAGCATCAATGTCAAGCGCATCTTGATAAGGGATGATGCGATCGTTTTTATCGTGAATTAGTAAGCCTTCAGCAGCAATATTTCTCGCAAAGTCAGCCGTTGAAAAATAGCTCGGTGGGTTGCCAAATTTAAGCTCAATCTGAGTATCTATCCCTTTATAAATTTGTTGGCTATAGCCCATCATTTCTTTATAGCGTTTCATGATGCCTATAAATGCTGAGGGTGCTCCAAGAAGTACAATTTTTCTAGCGTGCGTATAGGTTTGTTTTTGAAGAAAAATAACCAAAGCCATCGCTCCTACAGAATGTCCAATAAATGAAGTGGGTTTAAATTCTTCACTGACAACATTGATGAATTCTGAATAGAGGATCGCATTAAAAGTGTCGCTTCCAGACCCGCCATGTGCAGGACCATCCAGCGCGATCACATTATACCCTTCTTTTTGTAGTTTTTGAATTTTATGGCGCCAGCGTCCAGAATTGCTTTCCCAACCGTGTGCCAATAACACAGTTTCTTTGGTGCCTTCCCAGTGATAGGTTTGAATGGGCAAGCTGTTGTAGTGCAAAGTTGTTTTCGTCGTCGCAGTTTCTAAAAATGAATTCGCATAAGAAGTCAGTTGACCATCTCTCGGCTTTGAAAATAATTTTAAGGCAAGATTGGAGGCGTATGCCGAATTAAAAAATCCAATGAAGTTTATAATTCCTCCGATAAGTTTTGGGATGATTGTTTTTATCATTGTTCTTCTCTATGTACGTTTTCTATTGAAAATGCGGGTGTGCAGATTGCTATATATTCACAAGGGGCGTCAAAGGGATTTGAATATTGAACTCGTGTATTTTTTTCAATTTTAATGGACTGTCCTTGTTCTAAAATGAGGGTTTCGCCCTCAATAATGAATTGTTTTTTTCCTTTGATGATAAAGGTGTATTCTTCAAATTCAGGCGTTTGGAAGGGTTCACTCCAACCTGGAGGAGCTACCATGTGGGCAATACTCAGAGCGGAGTTGCCGTCCGTTGCTTTCCCAAAATGTTCTTCAATCAGTTTGCCATCTGTTGTTGGAACAACAAAGGGGGATTTTTGAATTTTATAAGCTGCCATCGTTTAATACCATTGCATGTAAAAGTCCTTTATTTTAGCCGTTTCAGGAATGGAAATCGCCTCTATTTTTTGATTCATATCGTAGCGCATTTCTTCTGGTAATTCCGTTTTGTTTAGCGTGAAATACGCATTGATTTCATCCACAGAAATAATCAAACTTCGCAGTGTGTTTTGAATGCTGGAAACGGTGTATTTAGAATTGATGTCTCCAAAAGTGCTCAGTGTATTCAGACCGTCTTTGTTTTTAAAACGCGCGTCCATAATACGCACCGTTCGGATGGTGGACAACGAATCTAAAGAATAATTAGGGTCTAATTCGAGTAACAAGATTCCCGTTCCTTTTTCGAAAATACTGATGGTGTTGGTGCTGCCTGTGAATTCATCACCTCCAATGTATTTGCTGATAGAGTCGTTAGCAAACACCACTTTTAGGGCGTTCACTTTTGTGGAGTCGGTGAGCATTCCAACACTGTGGTTGGTAATGGCAAAGGAATCTGTTTTTGTTTCACAAGCCACAAAAAGGCCTAATAGTAATCCGATCAATAAATAGTTTCTCATGGTTGATGTTGTATTGTTCAATGCTAATTTTTTAATTTCGAGTAAAAATAAATGAAGTTTTATGACTTAAACCAAAAACAGTAAACTATTTTTGCCCATTATGTTAAAAACCGAAATTAAATCGCTTGTAAACGCTGGTAAAATGCTGCCACTTATGGAGGCATTCTATACCATTCAAGGGGAAGGATTCCACAAAGGAACCGCTGCTTATTTTATAAGAATAGGGGGCTGTGATGTGGGTTGCCATTGGTGCGATGTCAAAGAAAGCTGGAATGCCGATTTACATCCGCCGACTGCAATTTCGGACATTGCTAAGGATGCGGCGAAAGACAGTCAAACCATTGTGGTTACGGGTGGTGAGCCTTTGATGTGGGACATGAATCCATTGACCGCCGAATTAAAATCAAAGGGGATGCAAACGCATATCGAAACGTCTGGGGCGTATAAGCTTACCGGCGACTGGGATTGGATATGTTTGTCTCCTAAAAAATTAAAAGGCCCTTTAGATGAGGTGTATCAAAAAGCACACGAACTGAAAGTGATTGTTTACAATTTGGACGATTTAAAATTTGCGGAAGAACAGGCCGCTAAAGTAAATTCCAACTGTATTTTGTACCTCCAACCGGAGTGGAGCAAGCGCGATAAAGTCACGCCTTCTATCGTTGAGTATGTGATGAAACACCCCAAATGGAAGGTGTCACTTCAGACGCATAAGTATTTGAATATTCCTTAGAGGTTTCAATCGAATCATTTTACTATTTGTTTAACTCGGCGTCTCTAAGATTCTACTCACGTGGTATGTTCATTATTAAATTAATAGGTTTTATGGATACTAACTTAGTTTCAATTTTATATCCACCAGAGGTTTTACCTTTCCCACTTACTACTTTGTATTTTCCTGGATATTTCATTTTATCTAATTTTTCCCAGGGATGTAAACACGCTACGCGATATAGTGAAAAAAGATCGTGATCACTTTTTTCAAGTACAACTGTTCGAGAGGTTACCGGTCTTTTTCTTTTTGCATTTTTATAAATTAACACCTTTACTTTTCTGAACAGGCTGTCAGATTCGATTTCCTCAAAAACAAATTCATGATTTAAATAGGCTTTGGTCGATTCAATTTTAGAGGTAGATAGGTGTTTGAAAGTATAATTCATATTCGTTTCTACTATTTCGTAGGTATGGTAGATTTGTTTTTTAAAATCAGACAAAAACGCTGTTGAAGAAGATGTAAAAGTACCTATGGTTAGAAAATAATGATCATTGGTTGCGTTTGAGCAAACAATTCGTGTACGTTCCCTGCCACTTACTTTTTGGGTGTAGGTAGCTATCAGGTCAAATTTATAAGTTTGAGCGTAGGTCGTTACTCCAAAAAATAAGTATAGAATTAATAATAATGGTTTCATATGCTTAAAGGTTTTTTTTTATGTTTTCATTTTTAAGTTCCGCGAAGTCAGGAGACTTTGCGGAACTGGTGTTTTAGTTGAATGACTTTGTTTTAAATAATTCAATTACTTATTTTTTAATACGATCATTTATTTCGTTCTTTATATTGTTAATCTGTTTATGATAGCTAATTATATATTAAGGTAGGGCGTATGGTAAAGAGTCTCCTATTACTCACCTTTATTTTTTTTCGCTTGATTTGTTTATTAAAAATTAAAATTACTGTTTTTTTTAAGTCATTATAGTTGAAGTTTTCCACAAATTTGTACGGAAAAATTGTATGAATTTTGTTCTTTTCCATTTCAAGTACATATTTTGGACTTCCTGATTTCAGAGAATCAGATAAAATTGTTGTCCTAATTATAATTTCAGGTTTTCCATTTTCATTAATCTGGAGAAACATATGCTTATAATTTTTGTCTTTTGTTGCTTTAAATTGCTCCAAACCATGTACTCTTTTTCCTTTCAAAATAAATTTATCAAAACAAAAGAATGTGCGAGGGTATTCACTTACAGTGTCTTTGGCGTAGTTTTCATATAATTTCTGTTTGTGGAGTTCAGCTTTTTCGTAATCCTTTTTAGCGTTATACACTTGTATGATTTCAGCGTAATATTTAATATTTGTAGGGTCTAATTTATTTAATTCTTTAAACGCAATTAGTGCTTTATCTAAGTGTTTAGTTGATCGTTCGTGTTTTGCAATATTTTCAAGAACAGAAATGTAAAGTTGTGTTTCTTTCGAGATATTATTTTTTGCTACATAAAAGGATTTGAGTGCATTTTTAATATCGTTTTTTATCAAATAAACCTGAGCAATCTGTGTAAATAAGTAATCGGGAGGGTCATCCTTCTGTAGGGCATGTTTATAAAGCTTAATCGCTTTATCATTATTGCCTATAAACAAATGCGAATTACCAAGTTCATTTAAATAGTAGCTGTTATTTGGGTTTAATTTAATCGCTTTTTTTAATGATTTAATGGCGCTACGGAACCTCCCTATGTAATTAAAATAACTTCCTTTAATGAAATGAGGCCTAGGATTTGTTTTATCTTTTTTTATTGACAAATTCATTAATTTCAAGAACTCTTTATAATAGGGTTTATTATGATAAGCTTTAGAATAATATGCCATGCCAACATAATAAATAGCTTTTGCGGAATAGTCTTTTACCTTAGCTGAATGCTCAGATATAATCTGATCATATTGTTTGTTTTCAAACAACGTTTTTATCAACTCTTCTTGAGTGTTGCCGAAAAACCCTGTAAAACTAATTAATGCTATAATAATTTTGTTCTTCATTCTTGCCTTTTTTATGTTTTGCTAAGTCGGGAAATCAAAGATTCGACGTTGTCAAACTTCGCAGAGCTGACCCAATCGCTAATTTTCAATCTATTAATCATGACATTTTCACTATTGATGAGAGATTATTGTTTTATCTATTCCTACTGACCCAATAAATCTCCACCAAATCCCTTTTTCTTTTTTTAAGATTCCATATTCTAAGCCGTTTCGCAAGCTTAAAGGAAACATCATATAAGCTATTAATACAAGGTTTTTGTTTTCAGAAAAATAAAATCCATGTATTTTAAGACTTGGTGTTTCTTTGAAATTCAAATTTTTATGTTCTTCTTTATAAAATTTTTCTGTATGATTAATTATCTTTGAACTTATATCAATTAACTTTTTGGTGTCAATTACTTGTCTTTCTTTGAAATTTCGATTAGAAGTTTTTTCGAAAAAATCCAAATCAGTGTCTTCTAAAAGACCAACGTATTTTTCATTAAAATACGCCTTTTTACAGTTGATTCTCATGCTCAATGTGTCTAAACTACTATTGCAAATACTATCTGCATTTTTATAGATATTCAATAATTTGTTGTATTTTATTTTAAAATTACTTGAATATTTTTTCTGCACAATATTTTTATTAATATAGATAGTCTTTTCATGATTGTATTTCTGATTAATAAAAGCATTTAAAATTTCATAATGATTTTCTCTTAACTGGTTAGAATCATTATCTTTTTGTGCTGTGCAAAACAGACTAAATAATAAAATGTAAAATAGACTTATGTGTTTCATGACTTTATATATTATTTATTTTAAGGACATGGGCTGCCATTAGCAGCTGCCCCATTAGTGTCTTCTTGATTGTTAGCGATAACTATAGCTTCGGCTTCATTGAAATCTATATAGCCTCCAGGACCTTGCGCACTAATCCAAGCGTCCGTGTTATATAAAGCCCCCCATGCAAGGTGTTCATAATAAGTACTGTCTTGTTGATTATTATCGTATTCAGCTAAAGCATCGCCAATTATTTCAATAAAAGAAGCTGCCATTTGTTCATGATGGGCATCCTCAATATTGCCAACAGCAACACCATTTTCCTGAGCAACATAGAAGTTCCATACAGCTGGAAAATTATCTTGAAAATTGTTAATAATTGTTGAGTCGGTATTGTTTTCAATAACATCGTCTACATAACTTAATATATAAGCATGTATCGCCTCATGTAAAATAGTTCTTGCAACGGCAATTTTTGTGGCTTGGTTTTTATAAGTAGGGTCAATTACCGTTAAGTAGTCATAGGGTGTTCCCTGCCCATTTGAATCCAGAACCCAATTTGTTTCAGCAGCATGGTTTGGATTTGTAGGCGTTTCTGTTTTAATTTCCCAATCATAAGGAGCGTTCAGGTCTCCAAACCTTTTGATTACTTCTGCAATGTCAGTAGATTGCAGGGTTTTAAGTTCGCCTAAAATTCCTTTAGAGCAGTCGTCTAAATTTGCATCAACAATTTCATCTTCAATAATTAAGGAAATAACAATATCAAGAGCTTCTTGAAAATTTTCACCGACACCATTACACATTGCATCAATAGCCGCTGTAGCAAGAGTTGTAGCTTGCGGGTTTATGACTGGGTCGTCATAGCCTGTGCCTCCAGTTGCTTGGTTGTTTTCAAAATAAGCGGTAATGTCTTTTACTGTTGAATAGTGAGCTTGTCCTGAATTGGGGTTTAAACATTCTTTTTGTTCGTCTGTGAGGTTGTCAAAAAAGGCGTCTGTTTCGCGGTCCAATCTGCTAGGTAATACAGCTATTATGATATTTTCGAGTGGGTCATCTCCGTTGGCGTTCCCTGAGGAGGATCCGCCGCCGCCCGAAGAATTGTGTAGTGGGTCGTAGTTGGGGTCGGTATTTGAATTCCCCCAAGGATTGTCTTGATCTAAATCAGATGAAGACGTTCCTGAGTCTGGACAGTCTACAAATGCCGTTTGATACATAGGGTCTCCATCTTGGTCATATCGAACATTTCCATAAGCATCAAGTAATGCTCTTGATATTATACAGATGTCATTTTCTGTTACTCCGGTAATTGCCCAGGGTCCAAAGCTAAAACCACTTCCTGTTCCAGATCCATCGCCACTGCTTGCAATAAAGCAGTCCGATGCGTCTATAATCAATATACCATTTACGACAGAAACGCTAATCCAGCAGTTGTTGGCATAGTCATAAAACATTTTGCTTTGTGTATAGTCATCAAAATCACTTGCATTAATCTGATCGCTGCTTACCTGTTCTTTGGACATATTTAAGTCTTTAAGACCAAGTCCAATTTTTTGGTATCTGTAAATATAGTATTCAATAGAATCATTGCTTTTTTTGTGTATTACAAAATTTTCAAAATGGGATTCGGGTTTCGTAGGGGTTTCAATCCTAAAGGTATACACTTTTGTGGTGTCTGTGCTTACTTCCAAAATTTCATCCGTCAATATGGTAAAGCTGTTGTCATTGCTTGTTATGGGGTCTGCCGATGTAGCCCTAGAATAAGTGCCCTGATTTTTAGAAGCCATTGTTGTATTGAACTTATTGAAATCAAATTGAGAATCGATTAAATCCAAAGATTTTTTTATCAACGTATTCCCTTTCACTTCATTTAGAGTGACCGATTTTACGGTAAACCCTTTTGTTTCGGTTTGTGAGCTGTCTGTGAATTCAGTGTCATCTCTTTCGCAAGAGGTAATTAAAAGTGCCATAAAGACAACATAGACAATTCGTTTGAAGGTGTTTTTTTGTGTTGTTTTCATAACTAAGAGTTTTTAGGTTTAAATCATTTTTTTTAATGAACACCCGACTGAAACCCCTCAAATAAGTTACACTACAGGTATCCTGAGTTACAGTCTACGCGCATTCACTTAAAAGAAAAATTGGTTATGAAAAGGTTATGAAAAAATTAGATTTGATGTCTAAGTGTTTGTAAATGTAATAATATGAAATACAGTATCCAAATAAAAAATGATATTTTCATAAAGATAATTTAAAACTATCAGTAAAATAACAGAAAACTATCAGAAAACTAACAGTAAAGTATCATAAAAATGAGAATACTGCATTTCCCTTACTAAAAGTAAGGGAAAACCTTACTTTTAAAAATTCCCTTCTTAAAACAAAGGTTGCTGTTTTCAAAAAACAGTCCCAAATAATTTCAATTCAAATACTTTGGTTATTTTACCTTTTACACTTTTTTAAGTCTTTTTAATTACAGTATAATATGTATTGTCAATTTTTAGTTTCAATTTATTAGCATTTATACAATATGTATTTATAATATATAAGTTTAGATGCATATTTGCAATCTAATAAATAAGAAACTATTATGTGTGGAATTGTTTGTGCATTTGATTTAAAACAAAAATCAGAAATTTTAAGACCTCAAGTCCTTGAGATGTCAAAAAAAATAAGACACCGTGGACCGGACTGGAGCGGTATTTATAGCGATGAAAAAACCGTGATGTCGCACGAGCGTTTGGCAATTGTGGATCCTGCGTCTGGGAAACAACCGTTGCTCAGTGAAGACAAAAAACTTGTTTTGGCTGCCAATGGTGAGATTTATAACCATCAAGACATCCGGAAACAATACGAAGGTAAATACAATTTTCAAACCCAAAGTGATTGTGAAGTCATCTTGGCACTTTATAAAGACAAAGGCGTCGATTTTGTGGACGACCTGAACGGAATTTTTGGCTTTGCGATTTACGATGTCGAAAAAGACGAATACTTTATTGCTCGTGACCACATGGGAATCATTCCTTTGTATATAGGCTGGGATCAAAATGGCACCTTTTATGTGGCTTCAGAATTAAAAGCCTTGGAAGGAACCTGTTCTAAAATTGAGTTGTTTCCACCCGGACATTATATGTCTAGTAAAGACGGGAAATTTGTACAATGGTACAAAAGAGATTGGAGAGAATATGATGCCGTAAAAGAAAACGAAACAAGTATTGCGATAATTAAAGAAGCATTAGAAGCAGCGGTGCACAGACAATTAATGAGTGATGTGCCTTATGGTGTGTTGCTATCCGGTGGTTTGGATTCTTCAGTGGTATCTGCAATAGCAAAAAAATATGCTCAAAAGCGTGTGGAATCTGGTGATGAAACGGATGCTTGGTATCCGCAAACACACTCCTTTGCGGTAGGATTAGAAGGCTCTCCAGATTTGGCAGCGGCACAAGTGGTTGCAGATCATATTGGAACCGTACATCATGAAATTAAATTCACCATTCAAGAAGGATTGGATGCCATTAAAGATGTGATTTATAATATAGAAACGTACGATATTACCACCATTCGTTCTTCAACGCCAATGTATTTAATGGCAAGAGTTATTAAGTCTATGGGAATTAAGATGGTATTGTCTGGTGAAGGAGCCGATGAGATTTTTGGAGGCTATTTATATTTTCATAAAGCCCCTAATGGTCAAGAATTTCATGAAGAAACAGTTCGTAA
>Ga0209304_1001337_pt1 | contig 15174 bp, 12 predicted proteins | sample COGITO_mtgs_1004_4_FD_184789 | JGI IMG/M metagenome (GOLD analysis project Ga0209304, IMG submission 184789) | Pelagic marine microbial communities from North Sea - COGITO_mtgs_100423 (SPAdes) (version 2) | ecosystem: Environmental > Aquatic > Marine > Epipelagic ...
GTTTTCCAGCCACTCATTTCGTGTGCATGCGCTTCTTAGTTTCACGCACACGTTGCGTCGCCTCAGGGCTGCCATCGTGAAAGCTGCCAAACCAGTTATCCCAAGGCATTTCTGGGCCGCCATAATTGCACTCGAAGTAGCGGTGATGAAGTTGGTGGTGAAAAGATCCAATTTTTAAGTGCGCTCTTTCTCCAAGTACCAGATCCTCAAAGCCAGCGTGCGACGTAGCTGTAGAGAGGACCAGCCAATATCCCATGAAAATAAAATGGATTGGATGCGCTGGTATAACCAGGAAGATCAACAGCAAGCTCATGTAGAAGAAATGCTCGATCGGATGCATGGAAAAGCCTGACCATGGAGCGACCGAAACACTTCGATGATGGACTGAATGCACACGTTTATAAAAAAACGGAATGTGCAAACCACGATGTATCCAATAGAAGTGGAATGATTGGATTAATGGCAAAAACAAGAATAATGTAAAAAACCAGATAGGGTTGCTTTGCATTGTGATCATAGGTGCCCAGCCATTGGCATATCCTATCCACACAATGACATCATAAAAAGTCCAAATCGTGACACCCGACAGCAAGGCATAAGTAATGTTATCCCAGTATTGATCGTTCCAGAGGAAAATACGCGCATTCTTGGCAGGCCCACGTCGATCATACTTGAAATCGTCGCCTTGCCTTTTCCATCCGTAGAGCCACAAATGCAAACCTTGGGCAAAAATAATTATTAAAATCAGATTGCGTGCCCAAATCTGTAAAACCCATACCCAGCTTAGAGTCTGCATCTGCTCCAACGGTGGCAATAACCAAACCCAGGTAGCCCAGGCTATCAGGGCATAGATCGTATATTCAGTCATAGGTAACCAATTATTGGTTACCCATCGGAGAGCTGCCATTGGTTTTGGAGGCCAAGAGAAGAGTGGATTGACCGCAACAGGTAAATCCGGATGCCAGTTCCATTCCTTGCTGGTGCCTGCTTTCAGATGCTCATCTGTGTCGGACATGTGCGAAGCTCCTATTATCGGTTCATTCAGACCTTATTCATGTGAAGTTCAGAGGTTGAGTGCACGCCCATTCCCTTCACGATTGGACAGTTGTGATAAATAACTCTTTGTATCGGCACGCCCACTCTCGAAGAAGTGAAAAGATTTTTGGACCATGTAAAATCAGTAACCGCCGGCGGCCGTATTAAACCTGTCCCTATTATCGGAATGGTCCGTTTTTGCTTGAGCAGAACAGCGAGGTGCCTCTGACGCAATTCGAGTAAAAGATCCGCGCCATCTCGCAAGTTCTCTAATATGTCCTAATTGCGGTCCAATCAGATTACCTTTCGCACGTGATCTTAGGCGTTCTGCTTCGACCATCGTTCGGAAACTTCGGTTAACGGTAGAGGCAAGGCATATCGAGCTGCCTAGGTCCGATCAGTGCGCGTCAGGACTGTCGCGCACCGGCTTCAGATGCGACGCGAGGGACAAGAGCGCGAACCAGTTTGATCATATCCAGTGTGCCGACCGTCTGCTCCCCATCTTTGACGACATAGGCGTGTGTCGTATCTCCACCGGAACGCGCGATCATGCTTTCGAGCGTGTCGTTCACGTCCACTTCGCCATGGGCATCTTTTGGCACTTTGCCACCGTCCAGCGGGGTCATGATCGAGCGTGCCCGCAGAACCCGTGCGCGGTTGATGTCGCTCACGAAGTCTTCGATATAGGGATCATTAGGGTTAAGAAGGATATGCTGCGGCTCGCCCTGTTGTACAATAAAGCCGTCTTTCAGGATCACAAGGTGATCGGCCAGCTTCAGCGCCTCATCGAGATCATGCGTGATGAATATGATAGTCTTGTGTAGCTCTTTTTGCAGCTCGAGCAGCAAGTCCTGCATGTCTGTTCGGATCAGCGGATCAAGGGCCGAGAAGGCCTCGTCCATCAGCATGATCGGTGTATTTGCACTCAGCGCCCGGGCAATGCCCACCCGCTGCTGCATCCCACCAGAAAGCTGTGCCGGATAATAGTTCTCGAACCCGCTCAGACCCACGCGATCCAGCCATTTCGCAGCTTCACGGTCGCAGGTGTCCTCGTCCTCGCCACGGACCGACAGGGGCATGCCTGCATTCTTCAGCACTGTCTTGTGCGGCAATAACGCGAATTTCTGGAACACCATCGACATCTTTTCCTGACGAGCATGCCGCAGCCCACCTTCAGATAGGCCCATAACGTCTTCACCCTGCACGATGATCTCGCCCGCAGTGGGTTCGATCAACCGGTTCAGGTGACGGATCAGCGTGGATTTGCCCGAGCCTGACAGACCCATGACAACCGTGATTTCGCCCGCCTGCATATCGACGTTGATGTTGTTGAGCCCCATCACGTGCCCGTGCTGCGCCAGCAATTCTTCCTTGCCCATACCTCCTTTAACATGCTGCAACACATCCTTGTCGCGGGCGCCAAAAATTTTATAGAGACCGGATAGGCTGACCATTGGTTGTGTCATCGAACAGGCTCCTTAGTGTTTGAATTGGGTCTTATCGACCCGTGCGAGAGCGGCCTTGGACACGCGGTCAAGGATCACTGCGAGCAGCACGATGCCGATGCCAGCGACGATGCCCACACCCAGTTCAAGGTTTCGGATACCTCGCAACACGTTCACTCCCAGACCGGGTGCTGACACCAAGGAGGCGATCACGACCATGGCAAGGCTCATCATGATGGTCTGATTTATTCCGGCCATGATATTTGGCAACGCCAAAGGAAGTTGCACCCGCAACAATTTCTGGCGGCCATTCATGCCAAAGGCATTGGCCGCCTCAATCACATCTCTGTCCACAAGCCGGATGCCCAAATCTGTCAGGCGGATCACCGGCACAATCGCGTAAAGGATGATCGCAATTCCATAAAGTTTGGATTCCGTGACAGAGAACAAAAAAATCAGAGGGATCAGGTACACAAAGGTCGGCAGAGTTTGCAGCAGATCGAGTAAGGGAACGACGCTTTTTTGCAACCTATCGGATTTCGACATGGCAATTCCAATGGGCACACCGAACAACACCGATATCGTCGTACATACAAAGATGATCGACAGTGTCTGCATCGCCACATCGTAGTGGTCGACGAGGGCCAATAGCATAATCGCGACGGCGACAAAGATCGTCACAGGACGTGATCGTGACGCATACCACGAAATCGCAACCAGAAACGGAACCATGATGAACCACGGCATCGCTTCAAACAGCCAAAGTGCGCTATCCAGCATCCAGCTTAATGGTTGTGTGATCGGGTCTAGGACAGTTTTTAGGACCGGTTTGGCTGCCAGAAATCCTTCTTCGATTCCGTTGGTTACATCGCGCGACTGCCATATGCGGTTGCAACTTTCATGCAAATTATCAAACGAAGGAATGGGAAAGAAAGGCCCAGACGCCTTTTCTCCTCCTGCTAGCGCCGCAAGGTCCGCCAGCGAAAGAGGCGCATTGTCATCTGACGTGCCACACCAGTCGTCCAAACCCAATGCGCTGAATAACTTATTATAGAAGGCCATTATCCCACTTTCCGATCTACTCCAATGCGTTAGGGGCATCGCTAAGGATGCCCCTGTCTGTGCAATTTACTTCAGCAATGCGGAAAGTTTGTCACGCGCCGCATCGTTAAGCCAGGCCCCCCACACATCCTTGTAGGTTGTTAGGAAATGCACTGCACCTTCGTCATAAGAAGCATCGTTATCTTCAACCCATGCCAGTGTTTTGCTCATTTGCGAGTTTGTAAAGGACAAGTTTGTCATGAGTGAACTGATCGCTTGGTTCTCTGCCATAAACTCTTTAGCCAAGACCGTCGCAACCAAACTACGAGGAAACCCACTCATGGCAGGCGTCTCGCATTCTGCAGTACTGTTGCAGGCCCATACATCTAGCTTGTGCTCACCCATTTCGACCAAAGTCATCGGATACTTACCTAGTACAGATGTCGGTCCCCAGTAAAAGCCGAACCACGGTTCCTTGTTCTCGTAGGCCGAAGCGATCGAGGCAGCAAGAGTTTCGCCAGAACCATGCACAAAGTTATCAATGCCTGCATCAATCAGCCCGCCTGCCTTGAGCAAATTGGTACTGAGATTCAGGCAGGTCCATCCCTCTGGGCAGTTGTGAAAGCGGTTTCCAACAAGCTCTGGATTAGCTGTAATACCCTCCAGTGTTGCTAGTTCTGGATGCTTCTCTACAAGGTAATTTGGAACAAAAAACCCTTCCACACCACCATCTGACAAAACTTCCGTCACAGGAATAATTGCGCCAGATTCAACTAAACCTTCATATGCTGGCGCACCATTTGTCCAGATTTCTGTTAGAATATCAGGCTCTCCAGTCTCGGATACGGATGCCAGCGCAGGGTTAGATGAAAGCGGCACGGTCGTAACTTCACATCCATAACCTTCCTCCATGAGGAACTTCGAAACCGCAGTAACAATTTGTGCAGATCCCCAATCACCTTGCATGATTGATACTTCACCACATTCGTTTGCCTGAGCCACTGATACCGTGATTGCCGCAGCAAATACACACCCGATTCCCGTTGAAATCTTGAACATTTTTTTCCTCCTTGTAATTGACGAAATAGAACCGGAGAAAATCTCCAAGCCATTCTTTGTCTTGTTTGTAGAGAAATTTGTAGTGACAGGCCAATAAGCAAACAACTGAAAAGAATTTTGAATCATGTACAATTGTTTACAGGTGGAGGGTCGAAGTCAGGCGACCTGCTTCCCCAAAACTCCCGCACTTTGATGGAGAGTTTGCGGGTTGGGATTTCATATTCCGGGGTGTCCATTTTGGGCAAACAAGCACTAGAAGAACTTGTCGCACGCTGATTTCAACCGCGCGCAAAAAACTTCAAATCACCTTGCGAACATGTTTGGAAGGAACATCACGACATCGGGAAACGCGACAAGCATGGCCACGATGAACAGATCCACGACGACAAACCAAAACACACCGCGGAAGACCTGCGTCAATGACGCAAGATTGCCGACCACACTTTTGATCACAAATACATTCATACCCATGGGTGGGGTAACCATACCGATCTCCAAGAGCTTCACCAACACCACACCGAACCACAACAGACTGAAACCCGTCTCATCTACCAGTGGTAGAACAACCGGCAGGGTTAGCAACATCGCGCCAATGGGTTCCAAAATGGTGCCAAGCGCGAGGTAAACAATCACGAGACCCAGGATCACGAGGACAGGCGAAGCACCTAGAGAAAGGATCGACGATGACAAAGCACCACCTATTCCAGACAGTGCCAAAAAACGTGTGAGAAGGCTGGCACCCACAGCAATTATCAGTAAAGCCGAAGTCGTCATGATGGTTTCGAGCACTGCCATTCGCAGGGCCTTGAAGCTCAACGTCTGGTAAACGGCGGCGACAATCGCAGATAACACCGCGCCTATGGCACCAGCTTCTGTAGGCGTAAATACCCCGCCGAACAGACCCGAAAAAACGCCAATCACGATCAGTAGAACTGGTGCAGTTTCGCCCAAAGCACGAAGCTTTTCTTGCGGCTTGGCGCTGGCCACGATTGGCGGAGCGAGGTTAGGATCCAGCTTTACTCTTACAAAGATCAGCAAGACATATGCAAACAGAGTGATCAGTCCCACAACCAGCCCTCCAAGGAATAACTGGCTAACGGGTTGGCGCGAAATGATGCCATACAGGATCATTAGTATGGATGGTGGAATGAGCGCACCGATTGTGCCTCCTGCCGCAACGGTTCCAGTCGCCAATTCGGGGTTGTAGCGATGGCGCATCATTTCTGGAACCGCAATTTTCCCCATAGCAGCGGAACAGGCCACCGACGAACCGGTTACCGCAGCGAAGCCTGCGCAACCGAATGTCGATGCGATTGCGAGCCCTCCAGGCAACCCAGACAGCCATAATTGTGCGGCATGGAACAACCCTTGGGTAAGACGTGTGTGGTAACAGATATAGCCCATCAACAGGAATGCCGGAATCGAACTCAGAACCCAGCTGTTTGCAAAACTATAGGGAACTATTCCAAGCGATCCCCAAGCAATGTTCCAATTGAACATTGACCACAAACCGCCAAACGATACGGCGATCAGCGCAATACCAATAGGAATTCGGATCAGGAGTAGGCCGACGAGAACCGCAATGAAGACGGCTGCAATCTGAAATTCAGACATCGCGATTGCTTCCTGCTAGATAGGGGTCTTCAATTTGTAAGACGCGCAGCCCACTGTCCCGGCCCATCACTGTAGCGATCATTTTCCATGCCGAAACAAGAGCCATCAGACCAAATCCAATTGGCAAATAGAAATAGCTTGGCCATGTAATTATCCGTCCGCTCGCTTCGATGGAATAAGCCCCAATCGAGTATTTCAATAAGGCCTCCTGACCCGTACGCACGGCAACCGTTGCGGCTACAATACTGGTAACCAGAAGCGCAAATACGGATAGAATTTTCTGCAGCCTTCCAGGAAGTTTTTCGACCAAAAGCTCAACAGAAATATGGTTGTCTTTGACTTCCAACGACCCCAATGGAAAAAAAGCCACTCCGATCATATAAAAGACGGAGACGTAAAGGATTGTGGCATCGATAGGCGTTTGAAAAATGAAACGCATCAACACATCCAGAAAAACATGGGTCACCATTAATACAACCAGTATACCGGCAATACCTGATGCTCCCTCAGTCATCCAAGAAATGGTTCTTCCAACAGCTTTCATAAGCTTCTACCCCAAAATAAAGATACAAAAGTTAAGGGGGGTCAACACGAATGCCCCCCCCTTATCAATTCAGTTTGCGTATGTCGCAGGGTCGATTTTGGAAGACACCTGATCCCAATAAAGCTGGTGTAATTGATCTTTCGTTTCTACGTTATTGACCAAGTCATACCACTTTTCCAATATGGGGCGAAATTCTTCAATGATCACTTCGGCCCGTTCTACACCGTAGTCCTCCATGAAAAGACCAGCGACTGTTTGCAGGTCTTGCCCGCTGAATTCCTGCACTTCAGCAATGAGCTCGGGCGCAGCTTCGTGAAGTTTTATGCCCCTGGCTTGCGCATCTTCGATCGCTCGATTGTCGTCCGTATAAAAATTCCAAGTGGCGCTTGCAGTCAGCTGCGTTCCTGCCCAAAGCAACGCCTCGCGTTCTGCAGCGCCCATTGCCTTCCAGCGATCCGCGTTGATGTTTGCCGAAGCAACACCAGCAAATGCCCCCCCTGGAACTGCCGGGGTGATGTCTGTGACGACCTCGTTCAAATTATAATTAATGAGCTCCGGCGCGCTCAGCATCGCGCATTCTATTATGCCTTGGTCGAGCGCCTCGTACACCTCATTCAAGGGCAGAGTCACACCCTGCGCGCGAAAGTGATCTGCAAATCTAACAAAACCTGCACCGCCGGCTCGTAGCCTCAATCCCACAACATCTTCAATTGAAGTGATAGAAACGTCCTTGCACAGCATATTATAGAGCGGGGTCACCCCTCCTCCAGTATAAACTTGGTTTTGGGCGCTGAACTCTTCCATGCATTCTGGACACATGTTGAAAGTATATTCAAGCATCGCGCCAGCAAACGCCAAAGGCTCCTTTCCAGTGGGGTTATCACGCAAGTTGACCAACGTATTCAACTCGTGAAGGAACAGGTTTGTGCTGTATTCGGCAGGATGATAGGGAGTAAGGACAAAACCGATATCAGCGAGACGGTCACGAACACCGGCATTAGTCTCGGGAATACTTAGAAGTGTCATGGGAAAGCCCGTGATCACGATCTCGCCATCAGAGCGCTCGGCGGCAGCGGCAATATAGTCTTCGACAGCCAAGCCTACCGCTGAGGTGGCTGGAAAGCCAAAAGCAAAATTCATCCGTTCTTCTGCCAGTAGCGGCGTAGCCGCCAGAACAACCACCCCCAAAAGACCTGAAAGCGATTGCTTCATTGTTACTTCAAGTTTCATTCTTTCCTCCTTGTAATTAGCGAAATAGGATCAGAGAAACGCTCCAAGCCAAACTTCGTATTGTTTTAGAGATGATTTGTACCGATAGGCCGATGAGCAGAAAACTGAAAAGAATTTTAGATCATGTACAATTGCTTAATGATGGATGGATAAAGTCAGGCAAAATGAACCCTCCCACAATTGATGTAGAGTTTGCGGGATGAGATTTCATATTCTGGGACGCCTATTTTGGGCAAACAAGCACTAGCACTTATATGACACTGACGCGCAGGCGCGTGCGCGTGTCTAAATATATCATTTTAGTCAATACTGTAGGGGCTGTTGTAGGGGCTAAATTATCATTTATTTATTTTATTAATATATAACAATTACTTAGAACAGTAATATGGCGGTGTTGTCTGACATACGACCCTGGAGACGGTCACCCGCCTACACACTTTCCAGGCGTGCGCCTTCGACCACTCGGCCACCTGTCCGTTACGGGCGTTTACACCGCTCAACTTTGCTGAGCAAGTAAAAAACTTTAGGATTTTTTTCTTGGTTTACTTTGGAATACTTTTCCCAGTTCAGCAGCATTTTTAATAGTGATATCACGCTGCCCAAATGGTATTTCAATCCCCTCTTGTGCAAATCGACGAAGGATCTCAAAGTTTATATCTGATCGAGTTGAAGTAATTGAATTTACATCACGCAAAATACCTCGAATTTCAAAATCAATGCTATCTGGGCCAAACCCAAGTAAAAATACAGATGGTCCTGGTGATTTTAAAATATTTGCATTTGATGAGACAATATCCATTAATATTTCTTTAACAAAAACTGGGTCACTATCATAAGCCACACCAACAGGAACTTTGACACGACCTCGTTTACTGAGGTGCGTCATGTTTGTTACTGTGCCAGATATAAAATCAGCGTTTGGGATAATTACGTTTGCTTGATCGAATGTATCAATTGTTGTTGCTCTAACAGCAATTTTACTTACATATCCAGAGTAAGCACCTACTTGTATCCAATCGCCAACTTTAATTGGTCGTTCAACTAATAGAATAATTCCTGAAAGGAAATTGGACACTATAGCTTGCAGACCGAAACCAATACCTACTGAGAGTGCACCAGCAACAATAGCTAAACTTGATAAGTCTAAACCCATTGAGGTAATTGCAATCAATGCAGCAGTGAAAATACCTACATATCCGACACCAGTCACTAATGCATTTTGTGCACCAGTATCAATTTTAGTATTTGGCAGTACAGAAAGTCTAAGGGCGGACTGTAATAGTCTTGTTAAAGTGTAACCAATTGAAAAAATAATTACAAAAGTAATAAAATCGGAGATTGAGACACGGGTATCACCTAGTACAACGCCATCTTTTAAGCTCAACCAGACATCTTGGATATCTACTACTCGTGCGCCCCAAATTAGAGCTAATAGTGGTATTGCGCAACAAGCTAGAATAAATGCTAGGAAGACATTGAATAAACTACCCTTGGGTGTACTTTCCTGAATATTTTTATTTTTTATGATTATTTCTGAAAATAGAAAGGCAATAAGTGTAAATATAACAAATAAAGCAAATATAACCGCCAATGTTAAAATTGTAGCAAATACAAGTTTTGATCCAATGTTCGAATATCCAATAGCTGCCGAAATCGGACCAGCTAATCCTGTAGCTAAAGTTAACATTAATACGAAAGATGATAATCTATCAGAAATTGGTGTTATTCTTTTCTCAGAAATTAATCGCACACGGTACATTCTCACTCTTTGAGAAAAAGTAATTAATCCATAGCTTCCAATTAAAACTAAGGGGAATTCCATTACAGCAATCGATGTCTCAGATAAATCTGCAGCCTGTTTTAGGTCGTTTATCAACCAATATAACCCAAGTGCTAAGCCCATTAAAATTGTGACTGAATAAGCTCCAACTAATCTGTTACTTTCAATACCCAGTAGCTTTCTTGTTAAACCAGTTTCTTTAAAAAGGTTATGCGCAAGCCAATAAGATCCTATTACTGCAACACTCATTGTCGTAATTGCTTGTGTTAATGCTTCCCCACGATATCCAAAAATATTTAACATCTCAGATGACCTAATTAAGAAACAAATTCCCAAAAGGGGCAAAATAAATACTAAACATGAAAAAGCTAAATATGTGAATTTTTTTAACTTTGCATCATGCCTTTGAGTGGCAACCGACATATTTTGTGAAACCCACTTTGTAGCAGGAAATAATAAAACCAAACCTAGTACGGCAAAAAATATAATTCCGGGTAAATTATTTGATCTAATTACGTTTGAGCTTGGGTTGTTAAAAGATTCAACAGCTTCTGATTTCACCTGACCAAAATATTTCTTAATTTGAGAAATGGTAAAACCCCAAGTATTTGGACTTAGAGGCGACACTCCAAGTTTGAGAAAGACGGATGCTGATCTCTCTCTTATGGTTTTATCAATTTCTGAAATCAATCCATTTGCCCTGCGAAATGCCTCTTCCGCAACAATTAACGGTGCTTTTGCAACTGCAAGTTGTTTGGCAAGTGACGCACGTAATACAGCAATATCCTTTGACTCACTATCTGGATCTTCTGGAATTGGCCCCAATGCATCAATCTGATCAGATATTATTTTTGACCGTCCAGTTCTTGAGCTTTGTGCTTCAAGTGCAGATGAGCGCGCACTTGATAGTGACGTTCTGAGCTTTTCCAAAGCATCGTTTGATGTTTGCCCCCCGTAGACAGCTTTCTCAGCTCTGGTAGCCAATGCATTAAATTCATCAATATCAAATATAGTCTGAGAATGTGCAGTCAAAGGGGCTAATAAAAACACCAAAGCTAGAATGATGTGTATAAATCTATTCTTTAGAAGCATGATCATCATTTCCTATTCAAAAACTGCTGGGATGTTCTGAGATTGTTGTTTCAACCAATCTGGAACTGGTAAACCTTTTGACTCCAAAAAGTCAGGATTATATAATTTTGACTGATATCTATTTCCTACATCACATAATATCGTCACTATTGTTTTGCCTGGCCCCATATCTTTCGCCATTCTAATAGCGCCCGCTATATTTATGCCAGTTGAGCTTCCCATACATAGTCCTTCTTCTTTTAAAAGATCAAATACGATTGGTAGTGCCTCATTATCAGAAATATTGTATGCTTTATCAACACTTAATCCCTCCAGGTTAGCAGTTATCCTACCCTGCCCTATACCTTCAGATATTGATGACCCCTCTGATTTTAGTTCGCCATTAGTATAAAAGTTATACAATGCGGCTCCATCAGGATCAGCTAATCCAATAACAATATCTTTATTTTTTTCACGCAATCCAGCAGCCACACCAGCTAATGTACCCCCTGATCCAACAGCACATATAAATCCATCAACCTTGCCATCAGTTTGTTCCCAAATTTCAGGTGCCGTTGATATAATATGTGCTTCTCTGTTTGCTACATTATCAAACTGATTAGCCCAAATCGCACCATTAGGTTCAGTCTTTGAAAGTTTTTCTGCCAATCTAGCAGAGTATTTCACATAGTTATTTGGATCTCTGTAAGGTTTAGCAGGAACTTCTACTAACTCTGCGCCCACAAGGCGAAGCATGTCTTTTTTCTCTTGGCTTTGTGTCTCAGGTATAACAATTACTGTTTTATATCCCATTGCATTCCCAACCAAGGCCAATCCAATACCAGTATTTCCAGCAGTACCCTCAACGATCGTTCCACCTGGTTGAAGTGAACCACTTTTAATAGCATTTTTGATAATATTTAAAGCAGCACGATCTTTCACTGATTGTCCAGGGTTTAAAAATTCAGCTTTGCCATAAATATCACATCCTGTAATTTCTGAAGCTTTTTTCAAACGAATTAATGGTGTATTACCAACAGCATGAGGTAAATCAGAGTAAAGGTTCATAAAATATTCCTAGTAAATTTATTAACGCTCAAAAGCGTGTGTTTTGCTTTTTGAAAAGATTTGTTGTGATTATAGCAATTAATAAAATAGTATACCAGCAATACTAATCTATTATTAAATAAGCCATTATTTAGGCTTACTCATTGTAATTTGAACAAGCCCTGTTCTATCGAATTCAAAAGCAGACGCACAGCTGGTCAGATAAATATTCCACATTCTCCTAAAACGATTATCGAAGCCCATCCTAGAGATGTTATCCCATTTAGAATTAAAAGTACCGTACCACTGCCTTAGAGTTTCTGAGTAGCTTTTCCCAAACTCAATAGTGTTGTTGTACTCTAAACCTACTCTTTTGATTTCATTTTTTAAGATAGTCTCAGTGGGCAACATACCACCTGGAAAAATATATTTTTGGATGAAATCAACTGAGTTTCTATAATCAATAAATCTATCATCTGGTATAGTAATTATTTGCAAGGTTGCATTTGCACCTGATTTTAAACAAGAATTTACTTTATCAAAATAAACAGGCCAATATTTTTCACCAACTGCTTCAAACATTTCTATTGATGCAATTCCATCATATTGCTCAGTTTCATCACGATAATCTTGCATCACAATTTGAACTTTATCACTCAAACCAGCTTTATTTATTCTCTCTACTGCGAAGTCATGCTGTTCTTGAGAGATAGTTAGGCCTTTTACTTTTGCACCTCTTTGTCCAGCAGCATATTCTGCAAAGCCACCCCAACCACATCCAATTTCAAGAATATGATCACCTTCTTTGACTCCAATTTCGTCACACATTTGCGCATATTTATTTGTTTGGGCTTCACTTAATGTCTCTGTTTTTTCTTTAAAAAATGCTGATGAATACGTCATTGTTTCATCTAGCCAAAGTTTATAAAAATCATTGCCTAGATCATAATGATAAGAAATATTTTTTTTAGCTTGGCGTTTGCTATTTGAGTTTAACCAATGCCTAATTCTTTCATACATCTTAACCAATCCAGCACCTGGAAATCTTGTAGCTAATTGGTGAAAATTTTGGAAAATAATGTCCATAAAGCTTAACAAATCGGGCGATGACCATTGACCATCCATATAGGCTTCCATGAAGCCAATATCTCCATCCCTAACCAATCGAGCAAAACAGTCTGGATCAATAATATCTATTCGAGCATTCAAGCCATCAATTTTACCACTTACTCTAAAAATTCTCTCATCTGGTAATTTTACTTCAACAGAACCAATCTTCAAGCTGAGTAATATTTTAAATATACGCCTGAAATAACGCGGTAAATTAGTCTGATCCTTAAGGGATGTGCAAATATTTATATTTTCATCTTTATTCATATTTATTCACGTTCCTACTCAAAATTCTAAACTAATATTAAATCAGTCTATTTTAATTCTCTTGTTCCTTAAATGCTGAATATGCATCTAGCGCACTTTTGCGGCCCTGGTACAAATCAACAATTTCATTTTGAATTATTTTATCATCGCTTAATTTCCATGCAACTGGTATTGCATCAAAAAATGCTTTTGCATCTAATTCTTTATCAGCTTCAAGCCATTTTTTTCGATATTGTCCGTCACTATCAAATTTTTCTGCCTGTAGGTTTGGGTTAAAAATTCTAAAATATGGAGCCGCATCAGCTCCACAACCTGCTATCCATTGCCAACCCATGGCATTAGACGCTGGGTCCCAATCAATTAAACAATCTTCAAACCATTTTAGCCCAATACGCCAATCTGTTTGCAAATGTTTAGTAAGATATGATCCTACAATCATTCTCAATCTGTTATGCATTGTTCCAGTTGTATAGAGCTCGCGCATTCCCGCATCTACAAAACTTTGACCAGTCCTACCCTGCATCCATGCCTTTGCATTTTCATTTATACCTTTCCAAGGAAAATTATCCCATTCGACTCTCCAGCATTGTGTATCAAGTTTTGGAAAATGCCACAAAAGGTGATATGCAAACTCTCGCCAAACAAGCTCTTTTAAAAAATGTTCAGCTCCTAAATCATTTCTATCAAAAGAGTTTCGCAAACTGTTAAAAATTAATCTTGGTGAAATTTCACCGTAAGTTAAATTTTCAGATAAACCAGATGTTACATGTCGCATTGGAAAATCTCGATCAATTTTATATCTATCAACATTAGATACAATAAAGTTATCTAATTTATTTAATGCGACCTCTTCCCCCACGTTAATGTATTTTGAAACTACATTTCTTCCTCTGTTCATTTCCTCACCTAATCCCCAATTTGATAATAGGTCAGATTTTGGCCAAACATGGGGTGAATGTAGTTTTGATATTTTAGGCAAAGTAGAATTAACACTCAGTTGTGAGCTAACGTGACGCCAAAATGGAGTGTAAACTTTAAAATTTTCACCTGATTTAGTTTTTGGCACCCATGGCTCAAAAAGAACATGGCCTTTAAAACTTGTTCCATTTAATAGCGATTTAACTTTTGTGTCTCGATGAATTGACGCGGGATCATAAGCACGTGACCAATATACATCCAATGCACCCGTTTCATTCACGAGCTCTTGAAGAATTTCACAGGCATTCCCACGGCGCAAAATGAGACTACTACCCATACGCTCTAATTTTTTCTTAAAACATTCGATTGCCAGACCCAAACGCCACTTTGGCGCTGCACCTAGTACTTCAAATACTTCATCAAAAATAAATACTGGTATAATTGGTCGACCTGTTGAATGAGCAGCACTTAATGCTTCTTGATCGCTAAATCTAAAATCACGCCGAAACCAGACAATTATTGGAGCTTGTGTCACTAGACACCACCCTTAATTGAACAAAATAAATAAGCTTCTGAATTACAGCACATTGTCCAAAGCAGTTATTAATTTATCAATTTCGGATTTATTTGTATAATGAACAAAACTTAAGCGTAATACTCCATGAGTGGGATCAATCCCCTGCGCTTCTATACAGCGAACTGCATAGAAGTCCCCGCCGCCTGCCATAATGCCATGCTTAGAGAGCTCTTTTGCAACAGCCTCTGGATTATTTTTCAGAGCGATAGCAACTGTTGGAGCCTTTTTCGAAGCATCGGATGGCCCCAACAGTCGTACAGAATTCTTTGCGCTTAAATAATCTAATAGAGGTTGAAGTAAAGTTTCTTCATGATGCCTAAAAAGATCATGTACAAATTCGCCACGACCAAGCGCATCATCATTACCCTTTGAATGATGTTTATAAACATCATCTATATAATCGGCCATTCCAGCACTTGCAGCAATTTGCGCATGA
>Ga0209304_1001347_pt1 | contig 15096 bp, 14 predicted proteins | sample COGITO_mtgs_1004_4_FD_184789 | JGI IMG/M metagenome (GOLD analysis project Ga0209304, IMG submission 184789) | Pelagic marine microbial communities from North Sea - COGITO_mtgs_100423 (SPAdes) (version 2) | ecosystem: Environmental > Aquatic > Marine > Epipelagic ...
TTGAAAATGTCACGTGCGTTAGGGGAATAATCTTGTGACCCGAGGCGCACCGAGTGGTTGCGCCGATTGCCAAGTCGTCTCGTTTGCGCAAGTCCAATTTTCGATATCGATGCCGACGCCTCGCGAGTGCGCACGATGTCGCAACCGCACAAGAAGAACAGCGTTGGTAGCGCGCCACAACACGGCGCACTGCCTATCCGAACCATTGACGACACTGCGTGGCGAGGCATAACCAACATGACGTCACCCGAGTTGCTGCTCTGGTAGACGGTGTTTATGCTCAGTGAGACGAGCCACCCCACTGGCGCAGGCCAGTACAGGCCGTCTGGGCGCAGACGCACTACCCACAGGAAGGGATCTCCCACGCCAATCTCGTAAACGCGCATCCGTTCATTGCACTTATCAAGCCGCGTGTACTGGTTGGCCCCTGTAAGCACATCCCAGCTCTGGATGCGCACGTGTCGCCTCGCCTCGGAAACACGCTTCTCACCAACAGGACCACTCATGCCCTTGAAATTGTCGCCATGGTCGTTGCCGACCACTGCGAACAGCGTGGCGTTGTGTAGACTGCTGCGCACTGCCTCAATGCCCGAGTGAACTGCGGGAACGGTAAATGTGCGCAAGTAACCAGTAAGGCACACTGCCACACGCATCTCCAGCGTCCTCTGCATGTGCACAACTTGCCTTCGTTTCCCCATCACATTAGAAATTATGCGACTACTTAAAAACTCATCTCGGCAGCGGGGGGTCTAGCGCGTAGATGCCCCGTCCCGTCTACCAGATATCTGCATCTTCTACACACTACACATCAAACTCCTCATAAAATTGTTGGATTGTTAAACAAATTGCTGTGGTGGAGACTACCAGTGCTACCCGTATCGTCATTTGTTTAGGCCGGGGGGGCCTGCGGACCCTTGTTAGCACCCGTGGGTCGGACGGGACGCGGCCTAACCGGAACGGGGCTTATGATCCCCCGCAAATGGGTTACGGCACGTCCTGGCAGTCGCCCGCGCGATGGCTTGCTGTGTTTGGCGACGCGCGCCGGGGCATGGCAGAGCAGATGTTGGGCACGAGCCGCTTGCGAAGGCGGGGGTGTGACGCACCGCTCATGGCCGTCGCGAGCAGGATCGATGGCCTGGTCACGAACAGACATGCTCGGAAGTTTCGTTGTGCAGCTGGGGGGTCCGCTTGCCATTTGTTGAACCCTTGATAAAGTGGTTTCACACCTCTTTATCAAGGGTCGATACTGACCCGCAGGTCGGACTTTTTGAAGGTCCGCCTGCCAATTTCTCGCAGCTGCAACCACTCCTCGAGGTTCACCTTCCTCGGCTTCGGATTGCAAAACGCCCGCCGGTAAATCGTATTCAGTTCGACGCAGTCAGACAAGTCTGGCTCCGTCAGATTCGAGGCCGATTGCGTTTGCGCGGGTTCATGGCCGTCGCGCGCAGGATCGCTGGTCTGGTCGCCAACAGACATGACCGGAAGTTTCGTTGCGCGTCTGGGGGGTCCGCTTGCAATTTGTATCGAGTTCAGTTTTTCGATTTTGACACCTCGTGCAAACAAGTTGCTTTTTTTTTTCCGCACGTGAATGCCGCCCAACTCAAACTTTGGCGCTTGATGTTCAACGGAGCGGAATCTGAATTATAACAAATTTGAATTCGTGAATTTCAAGTGAATTTGGATGTTCAACGGAGCGGATTCAACATTAATGTTGAATCCGGATCGTTGAACATCAATACCGTTAAATCGCGGGCGGGACTCCTCAAAGGGGTTCGCAAGGATCGACGAGCTCCACTCGGATGTCGAAAACGACACCAAAGACGTCTACGCGGCGTAGATTCCTGTCATCGCGTAAGAACGAGATGTCGGTGTGTCCATAAGGATAGACGAGTGAGAGAAAGCGGGCCCCTGTCGTTGGCAATTCGCTCGCAAGTGGAGAACGGTGGAATGAATACGCGGCTTTCGATGACCAAGTCCCACAGTCGACTTCGATGACGCGGATGCCAAAAAGGTCAGGCTCCGAAGACCGAAGCCAATTCTCGTAATGCATCCTACCAGCTATCTCCTCGATTACATTTGTAGTGCTGAATGAAATTTTTTCGGCCGTAGTTTCTAGTAGATCGATCGTCTCGGCATCATCAGCGTAATTTGAGCGATCAAAATGCTTCTCAATATATTCTACCGCCCGCTTGGTGTTGACGCGAGGCACGTTCGCGTACAATCGCGTCCCACAACTCGCAATTTTGTGATTCTCGTCGTAGCACATGGAGAAGAGGAAGGGAGCTCCAAACCCTTCCTCTGATCCGTCCTCTGAGAAATACCGAATGCCATGGTACACCCGTCCTCTTTTGCTCCGTTTGGCGCAAGCATCACTGTGCACACTCGCCATTCCCGCTCGCAAAGTGGCACCTTGTTTTAAATGCGCGATTTGGACATCGAGTCGGATGGGTTCGACCAACACCTCGGCTCGTTTTTTAAGTTCGGACAGAAGATCGGCAGCAAAATAGAACACCTCGGAGCCGGTCACAATATCCTCTGCCGTGGCGCCTGCGATAACCTTTTCGCATATTGCAGTCGCCCGACTTGGCCCGTTGCCATACGCGAGCGAAATGCCTTTAGAAACGTCGGGTTGATCCATAAACCACACATCGTGCTCTAGGAGCATATCCGATACAATGCGGAGGAACTCGATGGACTTTGTTATCTTCGATTCGCCATCGGGGACTTTTAAGCATCCAGCTATGTTTTCAAATAACTGTTCACTCTCTGTTGGATCAAGTTCTAATGCTTCGGGGTGCAGATTTGTAGAGGCCATCTTAGAAACTCTGTCAAGCAGACGCGCATAGGACTCCCTGGGGAGGTCCTCCTTCTTTGCCCGCTTCGTAGTTGTATCGGAACCACTGGTGCTGAAGCGTTTGGCCCCCACTGAGAGCTGTGAAAAGTTTGGAAACATTGCGCGATCTGCTCCACTACAGAACACATTCGGTTCCCAGCTGTGTATTTTATTCGAAGGCCGCGAATGAACAATCTTAATTTCTATATTCATTAATAATCTATATTCATGAGTAATCCCTTAGTTGTACACTGGAGTGAATACCCAGAAGAATTTGGCTGCAATTTTCCAGTCGCATCCGGGCCCGGATGCGCTCGCGCACGGCCTTTTTGAGATTGGCGTTTGCCTTCGATGTGCCTTGCTAGCAACCCCGCAATCCACAGTCACACCCACACAATGTGTGTGTGTACAGTAATGATCAATTCCCACACTGGATGGAGAACCCAATTTTGACATATTCCTCTCTCACCGCGTCCTCGGCTGCCTCCTCGACCTCCTTCTTGCGTCTATTTGTTTCTGCGACGCGAAAGCGCTCCAGTGACTCCGTCTTGTCCCTCTCTCGCTTGCTCGCCTCCACGCCGGAAACCACGACCGCCGTCTTCTTCTTGCGGAGGCGCAGCGGGGGCGGGAGCGAAGTCGAGGCCGCTTGCGCATTCGAGCGCTGCTCCTTGTCCTCTGCGACACGACTCCGCAGCTCTTTAGTCGCCTTGGCTTCTTCACGCTCCGCGGCCTCCCTCTGGTCGTGGATCCGAACACGCTCCGCGTACATCTGGTCAGGCAATGAATTGCCCGGTGCGTCTTTGCGAGCCAGTGCATTCTTTCTGCGCAGCAGCTTCTTTTCGAGGCGCGCCTTCGCCAGAGAATCCAGAGCTTCCTGGCGGGCCTCGTCCTGGATCTCAAAAAGTCGGTCCCATACCTTGCACCACACGTACGGCCACAGCGGGTCTTTCATGAGGTCCGTAGACCTCACCTGCGCCACGGCGTACATCAAACTCGCACCCCCGTCGTAGGGGTCCATCGTGGCGAACGCGGGGTGAAGCTTGGCCCGCTTGGACGGGTCGCCGCATACATCCTTGTACATTTCATCGACGTACCGGAGCCGCTTCATGTGTCCTTCTTCGCCGTATGGTGACCCAAGCAGGCACATCGCCAGCAACTTCATTCCCAGGACCTTGAAGCCTACCGGCCAATTTTGGGTTGGCGGAAAATCGCGGCCGAACGCAGAAAGGAGAGAGTTCAGGAGATTCACATTCGTAAGCGGGGGGGACAGGCGGCCGATGTGCGCGGCAACGCCCCTGTGGCGGCGGCCTTCTTTCTGAGAATAGATACATGGCGGCGATGGGGTGGCGGTGGCGCTCATTGTGTCGCGCACAAGGGCTTGTTGGTACGCCCGCCTCTCCTTCTTTTCTGTCAGCTCGACTTCGACGGAGTTCTCAATCGAGTGGGGAGGATCCATCAAACATGTGCCCAGCCTCTCATTCTTTTTTGTCAGCTCGACTTCCACGGAGTTTTCAATCAAGTGGGGAGAATCCATCAAACATGTGCCCAGATGCACAAGGGCTTCTTGGTACGCCCGCCTCTCCTTCTTTTTTGTCAGCTTACCTTCGACGGAGTTTTCAATCACTCGGTCCACGGCGTTCCTCAACTTATTATACCGCTCCGGGGGGGACATCTCGACCATGCCAACGTCTAGCACGAACTGCCCCTCGGGACTGATAGAGAAGCTCACGCCCCTGTTTATCAGGGAAGGGTCTTCAAAGTTGCCGTCTCCCCGGAAGCGGTTCCAGGCTAATAATATTGGCTCTGCTCCAAAGTTGCGATGAACTCGCAAATACTTCCTGTTTTTTTTGATCCACTCTGGAGTCGGGTTAACAAGCGCACCGTTGATGTTCTGCGTGCCAATGCCGTGGGGCTCGTTGGTTTGTTTCGCCTTCTCAAACGAGGTTAGCAGCGCTTGTTTCCCGTCGTCGTTTAGCACGTCTGAAGAAAGGACGTCCTGCACAGACCGGACATTGAAGAGGCGCTCAAACACGTCAAGATTCATCCTAGAAAACGGCAGCTTGTTTGCGTCGGCGTAGTAGCGCGCGCATTCGTGGACTTCCAGATCCGGAAACGTGGACGGTAAGCCCCCGTCGAAATTTTGTGGTTCGGCTTTCATCCCAGATGCAGAAAAAACGATTTTGTATGCACCCGGGGGTCGGTGGTCGATTTCTTCCATGTGCTCCAGTGCCCTGGGGAAGCCTGGGCCGGCGGACCGTTGTCAGCTCCGATTTCCAATGACGTCTTGCATTCGGGCAGTTCTAATTGTGTAGAAATCGACTTCTCAAAGGCCCTTTCGCCCCTGTAAATTCCAGTTCCTGCAGGTCGGAATTTTTGAATGCACACCTGCCAATTTCTTTAAGCTTGCCACATCCTTCGAGGTTCAGCGTCGCCAGCTTCGAATTGAAAAACGCCCACCCGGAAATTTTCAACAGCTCGACGCAGTCGGAAATGTCTAGCTCCGTCAGCTCCGACTCGCGGAACGCTTCTTCGCCTATACACGAGAGCGCTTTGCATCCCAAGAGCCTCAGCTCGGTCAACCGCGATTGTCTGAACGCAGCGTCACCGACGCGCGTGAGCTTCGCACACCGAGACAAGTCTAGCTTCGTCAGCTTCGAAAGTTCGAACGCCCGCTCGCCTACACCGGTCAACGCGGAGCATCGCGACAGGTTCAAATTCGTAAGCGGCGAATCATGGAACGCCCAGCAGCCTATTTTCTCCAGATTGGGACATCCTTTCAAGCACAGCGTTGCCAATGTCGACCTCCGAAACGCGTAAGGGCCAATAATTTCAAGGGAGCCACATCCCGAGAGTTGCAGTGTCTTAAGCTGCGACATCTCGAACGCCGAGCCCCCGATCTCCACGAGCGCCGTGCATCCCTCGAAGCTGAGTGCCGTCAACGTCGAATTCCTGAACGCCCCAGCCTCTATCTTCCGAAGCGAGATGCATCCCCACAGGTGCAGAGTCGCCAAGCGTGAGTCGGCAAACGCGCCGTAGCCTACTTGCTTCAGTTTGGCGTAGCCTCCTAGGTTGAGCAACGCCAATTTCGAATTGCGAAACGCGTTCACTCCTATGTGCTCCACATTCCCCTTTTCAGGCAGACGAAGATCGGTAATTTCCCAAGGACCGAACGCATTATCGCCTATTCGAGTCAGATCGTCGCAAGATGACAAGTCGACTCTATCTATGCCACCCAGGGCCTTTGGCGGTCTTCCGACGGCCGCTTGGTCGCGAACGACAATCCCGAACGCTCTGCCGTCCGGGATGGCGCGGAGCCTCGCTTCCCTGGGCGGCCGTACCGTGATCCGCCTTCCGCCCGGATTCGCCTCCAGCACCGATTCTAGTTGCACGCCCAATACCACGACGTACGGCTGGTCCTTGCCGCCGCTCCAGGTGTGCTCGTCTATAAAACACGCAAACTTGCCGCCCCCGCACTGTTTCAGTCGATCCACCGTCGACTGCGACGGTTCTTCCAGCAGCTGGGGCACAGCCGTCGCAGTCACGAACTCGATTCTGTCCTTTCTGGAACAGAGCAACCTCTTCCAATCCTCGTGCACGTCCGCCAGCCGATCGACAGCCTGCTTGGTGGGGTCGGACAAGATTACTCTCTGCAGCACCTCGAAGAGCAAGTCATTGCCCAATTGGGCCAACGAGCTCAACCGTACGCTCGGAGTTGCCCAGTGTTTGCGGGAACTGCGCATCGACGCTGCAGTGTTGGGGGAGGGGGGTCGTACGCCTATCCGCACTCCACGTGCACACGCGTAAGTCCACTCGGCGCGCTAATTCGCCAGCACTCTTCTGGGCACGTCTGCAACGTTGCGGTGTCGTGCGCATGGCGGTGATGGACTCCGAACGCACGCAGGAGGTGCAGAAATACATCGATTCGAGATGTCGTTCGTGCCAAGTTCAGGCCAGCATGTGCTCCTTCGTGTCGCCAGAGTCGGGAAATTTGCGCAACACAAGTCTCCTGTTTCAAGACTGCGCCGGTGATGTGAAAATGGAGCTATTCTCGGAGAACTGGTACCACGGGGTGTCGCTGTGCGAGATCGACTCCCCTCGTGCGGAGCAGCTTCTCGAAGACAGGCCAGCTCTGCTGAACAACCTGCGCGAGGCCGTACGATGCTACACGTCAGATCAGGAAATAGACATAGGCCCCCCCCTCAACTGCGACCAGAGTGATCGCGACCTCGAAGACGACTCCTGGATCGCTGGGCTGGACACCCAAGGGTCGTGCGCCGGCCTCTACTCGGCAGATTGCGTGTCACAGGCGTTCGACGACGGCATCCGCCGGCGCAAGACTCGTTATTTTTTGTTCGTCAAAGCTGGCGCTGGGCGCGCGGCACGAGACTTCCACATGCATCTGCAGGCCGCGCTGAAAAACACCACCTCCCTCCTTGACGCACTGGTAGGCCCGGACGGAGTCGGCGAACAGAAGCTGCGCCGAATCGAAATGTCGGCCAGGAGGAACCGGGCGCGCATTCTGGCCGACATGGCAATGGCCCTTGGGTTTTCCGAGTTGTCCACGACGCCGGACCACGCGTCACACACCAGCCACGTTCAGCTGCGCTGCGCCATTCCCACCGTGGACGTGAAAACCAACTTCTTCAAGCAGCAAAGCAACACCAAGCAGTGGTTATACTCGGCTGGAATGGCAGACGGTGGGAGTGCCGGAGGTCTCGTCGCATGCAGTAACACTGCAGGCGGCTTTCGTCTCTTTGCCGAGCAGGACGGCTCGCTGGATGTGCACGTCAAAAACCAACTAGGAAACCTGACGCCGTTCGGCTCTGTGAGGACAAGCTCCACGCTGCAGGCACTGCTGAAGATGTCCGCGGCAGTCACTTCCGCGATCCCTCACGAAGACGACGTCTGGGTAAGGAACCATTTCACTTGGACACGCTCGTCGCAGAGCACGGTCCTCGACCCGGTTCCCATGTCGCTCTGGGGAATGCACGAGGAAGAGAAGCAGCTTCATCAACACCCGGTCGCCATGGGAACTTTTGGACTGCGAACGCTCTCGTGCAATCCAGAAGCTGTCATCGTGCCGGGGATCGAAGGCGCCCACATGGCGGCGCTCGTCCAGTGCCGAGAGTAAACAACCGCCAGGTTTTTCAAACCCGATGTGCGCGTGTGCCTCGTAAAAGTGTAGGGTGTATTTTCAAAAGCGATTTTATAAATTCAAACTCCCTTTATTATCACGGCTAGAACAGAGTTTCTAACCCATCTATCGCGCGAATCTGAAAGGTGTTAGCACCGACACCAAACACGCCCCAAAACGTGCCACTCTACTGTTGTCGGCAGAATATCAAAGGGCTTTCCAGATATCAAGATAACATCGACTTTGCGACGTTCGAGCCGAGGAAACTCAGCTTCAAGTCTACATCACCTGACATCGAAATCTTCGTGTGGTCGATTTGATCCTCCATCTCCTGCAAGGAGCATTGCATTTCCGTCTTCAGCGCTTCTCTCGCCTCCGCATCCACCGCCGAGTTGATCTTCCTCATGTAGTTCTTCCTCACTCCAGCGGTTTCGGTGTCGACCACGTGCTGGCGGACCTGCGTCCACGAGGAGTGGTCCGCGGGCGCGATCTGAAGGCGCATCGCCGTCATGTCGCACGTTCGCACCTGGCTCTGGACCTGTTCGAGCACATGAGGGAGCACCTGCTCCCACATCTCTTGGCCGATCGAGTACAGGCCCTGGCTGCCCTTTCCTTCCAAAGGAGCAAAGTGTCCCATCTGCAGACTGTCTGCGTTCTCCTGGATCGCCTGGATCATCGGGTGATCGGACGCTGCGAAGACGACGCCACCCGATTCCACCTTGTACACGTTCCGATGGGCCATGTTGGATGCAGTGTATCCCGGGAACTTGTTTGCAAAAGTCTGGGTAGAGCTCTTGTCGCTGTGTTCGAGAACCCGCGACTGGTTGATGGCGTTCTCGGGGAGGATCGCCGCGAACTTTTGCGCGGTTGGCGAAAAGACATTCTCCTCGATGCCCGTCATGCGCAATCCCACGGCGACTGGGATGTTGGAACAGGCGTTCGACAGCCGCACGTGGTGCAAGACCACCGAGCTGAGGTCACCGCAAGGCTCTTTCGAGCCATTGAGGTCCGTGAACTGCTCCTTTTGCAAGATGGTGGAAATGACCGCCGGCGACGGGTTCCACTCGGCCTTGCGCGGATTCAGCATCAGGTCCGCCAGGTTCGTGCTGATATTGATGTGGATCGTCCGCTCGAGTGGCGGAACTTCGCCTGCGTCAAACGATCCCAGCTGCGGTTCGGGCGCGTGTGCTGATGAGTTGATTGTGGCATCGCGACGCGACATTTAAGCGGTACGGAGGCTCGTCTCTGTCTGCGGATCAAGCGAGGTTTCATTTTATGTGCCGCACGAGAGCGCACACGCGCGCTCACTCCACTTCACTTGATCCCGACCAGGCGCTGCTGCTTTGCGACGACGTGGAGAGCGTTGGAGATTCGGCGTCGCGGATTTCCCACACGTCCGCAACCCTGAGCTGTGCAACCGGCCAAGCCGCGTCGCGCACCCTCCGCATGTATTGAAGCGCACCTTCTTCTGTTTTCGGCCTCGCGTCGCTGTCCATAGCGGCGAGTACCCTGGTGGCCGCTTCCTCCTCCGAACGAAGTGCCAACTGCGACCACGCGTCCGCTCCCGATCGGGAGGATCTCCAGTTTTTGGTCGTCTCCAGCACGCACTTGCACTCGCCCTCCATATCCGAAAGCACATCGGAGGGACTGGGGTCGTCCTGCCCGAGGTTCAGGTAGTTGCTCGCAAGCACGGCGGCAACGCAACCGAATGCCACGTGCTGCCCCCCTTCCCTGTCCAACCAGCCGCGCTCGCTGCGCGCTACGCTGCACTCCGGCAACAAACGCCGCTGGGTCGGCAGAATCTTCGCGCCGCCCAGTGAAGCGACGCCGTACGAAGAGGATCCCGACATCACTCGGTGGAGTGCCGGCCGCAAAAAGGCAAACACGCTGTCTGCCCTGTGGCGACTCAACAGCAGCGTGTCACGTCCTGCGCCTCGATTGCCGTGCAGTAGGATGCTGCGTAAGCTCGATCCGTATATACACGCGCCAGTCGCTATGGGCGAGTGCCTCTTGCGCCAGCTGCGCGGCCCCGACCGACGCGCCCCCGAGCGCGCAAAGTTTCGCCCCTCGTTCTGCAGGTAAAGCTTTCTGAGAGTGAGTGAGCGGCGTCCGGGCTTGCCACCTATACTGTACCCCTCGTGGACGCTCTCCTGCAGCTCTGCCGCGCTCGTCACTCCGCGCGCGACCGCCTCGCTGCAACTCATGAGCGGCATGTCGGACGCGCTTGCCTCGCTCGGCGGCGACATCACGTTCGCCGTGTCCTGGTCGCTGGCCACAGAGTTGCTAGCCGGTGCCCGAGAATGGCAGCTTTCAGACGACGAATTGGTGGGTATCGTCTTGTGCTCCACCGTCGTCCTCTCTGCACTGCCCGCTGCGGTTGCAGAGGCGTACGACCGGCTCGCCCACCGGGGGGGGTCGGACCAAAACGAAGAGGACTCTCGACCGGTGGGAATCTCGCAGTTCGCCCTCATGCTCGTTTCTGTTGCGCACCGGGTTGCCATATCCGTCACTGTCCAGCTTCTCTCCGCAAGCGCGCGTGCCACGGAACCGCTCCGCGGTGTTCGAATACTGACGCTCGCCAGTGTTATCGTCTTCTTTGTGTTCCTCGAGTCCAACGCAACGAAGAGCGCGCGGTCGAGATAGACTCTTTCCGTCCACCAACCAAGTATTAGCGCCGACCCGTGACTGTGCAATAAAGACGCCAGTCGCTAGCCCAACAACGCAAGGTGAGACGTACACCCACCAACGTCCGCCAAAACTTGCAAAATACACAGTCAAGCCGATATGATCGCCGCGTCCACAAACGCCGCCCGCGGCCCCTTCGCCGGAGGTGCACTTAACCCCTCTTCGAACCCGCTGGCGGTCAATGGCTCGTTCGACCTCTTGCGATCCGTCTCAACTCCCCCGGCCGTGGGAGCCACGCAGATCGCGCTCGCGCGCAACAACAGGGGCACCAATGTCACGATCCCCTACGCTCGGCTGGTGAGCCACTCCGAACACATCCGCGTTGCAGACTGACATTTCACGTCACTGACCACCGCGCGTGTTTGCAATGCAGGTCAACATGTCTTCCAAAAAAAAACTGACTGTCACGTTCCGCAATCCATACTTTCCAGAGCCGGTGTCGGCCAGTCGCCAGCGTGACATGTCCGAGCCCACCGGAATCGTCGAAGGCGACGTGGTTTGGAACCTAGTCCACGAATCGCCGCTCGACCGCCGCGGCACGCGGCCCGGTGGCGAGATCTCCAGCAAGCCTCAGCGCATGTGCTCGCTGGCCTTTGCCAGCGCCGCCTGGGAAAATGCAGTCGTGGCATCGCAACACGTTGTCAGGGATGGTAAATTTGAAATCGAGTCTCCTCAAGGTGAAACATTTACTTATGAAGCAAGTACATTAGTAGAACTACAAGCAAAAGTCCGCGAAAACTTTCTTTGGCAACCCGACGGCATCGTTTTGTCCACGAGCGAAGATACGGCAGACTTCACGTCGGATCACTCTTCCAAGTGCAACCTGGTCAACGTATGCGTGCAAGGACCAGCAGTCACAAAGGCCTGGAGCGGCTCCGCCGCTCTACAAACCAAGGCAGGAGATACGCTTTATTTAGTAGCCGTGGTTGGTTATACCCAGAAATACAACAAGGACGCAACATATTTTAAAGTGGACCCCCAAAGGACCTTTATTCGACCAATGACTTCTCGCGGCATTAATAACGAAAATATGACTAAAATAAACGACATGACAAAAAAACCCCTAAGCGAAACAAATCTTTCTGTCATTGCCAGAACTTGGAAGATTGGAAAGGTGCTGGATTCGGCCGCTTCAAAAATCGGAGGAGTGATGGCAAAGAAGAGAGGCCGTGCTCCCGTTGCAGTAAAATGCGCCGTTAGTTTGACATCGGTAGATCACATGATCACTGGATTTAGCGAAAATGAGGAAGACAATGACGAGGAGGAACAGGAGGAGTGGTATTAAAGTCCATAACCGGCGACGTGTCATACTCATTCCATTCTGGGGATTGGGATTGCAGAAATCAAGGCCCGTCGCGACCCCGACATCGGTGTATGTGCATGAGCGGCAAATCTTATTTTATTAAAATTCTGAGGGGCTTGTTAGATATCGACTCTTGTAAACTACTCAACAACCCGACCGCCCGTTATTCGGCAGGTGCGTAGCATTACTAAAAGCCTTGTTTCTGTAATAAGCAGAGAGTTTCCAGCACCGATTCTGTGCGTATGCCCACAGTAATGAACTTCCGTTCCTGGAGAGTGCTGAATAATTCAACAGTTGAGAGGACGAATTATTGACAATCATTGAATTACTTGTAGATCGTATCCTTGACAACATCATGTTCGCGCGAGAACGCGTCTGCGGCCTTCTGCGCAGATACGAACTGGGCCTTAGATTTCAGGATTTTACATCTGGACGACCGCTTGTCCGACTGGAGAGAACTCAATGCGCTCGAGAAATCGACGGCTGCTGTATTGTCTGGCAGCCGTCCGGTCGCTGCGAGAGGGCGCACGTGCGAAAGGGCGCACTCCACGATTTCGCTGCGTAGACTTTGGAGTTGGAGATTCATAGAGGTGGCTAGTCTATCCATTTCGTCGCACCGCTCTACGCATTGGCGCATGCGACAAAGGGCTGAATTGGCAACATCCACCAGCACCAACAGCTCATCGCTGCCTTCTGGCTGCGAAGGCTGTTCTACTTCGTCTAGTTTCAACTGTAGCAGTATCGTGAAGTGCACGGTTAGAGCGACCTCTATGTCCGTGACGTCCCCACTTCCCACGTAAGACGTGACACACGATTTCCGCCCCGCGTCGCTGACTACCTCGAAGTGGTGCCGACGCCGACCCGGGATGTCAGTCTGTGCCGCAAAACAAAAGCACTCCGAGGTACCCGCCGCAATCATCTTCCGGCGGACGGCCGCAAACTTCTGCAGCTCCACCGATAGCCCCCCTGGCTGGGTGTGCCCTTTCCACTCTACGCAGCAGCGCACCGCACCTTTTTGTTCTGGAGAGTACGTCGGCATTCCGTCGACGGCGGTGCCCGGCACCAGCGGAGACAGCGCGACCAGCATGTCGTGGTAGTGCAGGTTGTGCTTTCCCTTACTCGTGTCGTAGACGTGCATTCCAAGCGCAGAGAGCTTGTCGCGGAGTTCCCCCTCCACCGCATTGCCCTTATTGGACGCCACGCTCAGCTTCGCCAAGCGAGCGTCTCTGTCTTGCACATCGCGGGTCAAAGACGAGACCAAGAGGCCCAAGTTGCGTCGCTCGGACTCATGCAGAGCGTCCTTGGCACCAGCCTGCTCCCGCACACCCTGCATCGAGCGGACGAATTCAACTCGTTCGGCTCTGAGTTGGAGTTCCGCAGATGTGACCCTACTCTCGAGTCGGTCATTTTCGACACTGGCGAGCCTTCGAGCATCGACTCGCACTGCTTCCTCGTTCTCGAACGCGGTCTGCAGCACCTCCAATCGCACCGCGGAGCGCACCGCTTCCACTTTGGCATTTGCCCGCTCGCGTTCCGCCGCCACCTCCTGCCGCTCGAGTGCCAGCTCGGTACGAAGGCGATGCAGCTCGGCCTCCGAGTCGTCGTGATTTCGGAGTACGCACTGCAGCTGGTCCATGAACTCGCCTGAGAGTTTAGTCCGAGCATTTCCCTGCGACGATTGCTGTGACTTTAACACGCGCACCATGGCTGTACCGAACTCGATAACCAGCGACGTGTCAATCTCTTTCCATTCTGAGGGAATGGGGTTGCAAAAACCGGGGGTCACAGCCAGCTTTAGCTGCATTTCGCTTCGTTTTTTTGCAGAGCGCCTGGTCTCTCGAAGAATAGCGACGGGTTGATACAGAAAGCCCGTGAGCCCCCAAACACACAAGAAGGGCAACCTTCTTGGGCCGGAAAAGGGCTTTCTAATCTTGAAGAATTTCTGTGTTCTTCATATTTCTCGATTTTAATTCAATGCATTACTTAAGGGCAATTCAGGAGTTACTTAATGTAAATGCAAGATTTACTTAATGCAAATTAGGCAAACTTAAATGACATTTTAATCAACATCTAATGAAAATTCAAAGATTCCCAGTCCAATTACATACGAACTCAAACTGCGACCCTTGGGAACTCAAACGCAGTTCAGACGAGTTATGAACAGCAGATCACCTTAACATATCGTATTTAGCGACCGAGCTCTTGAATTCCGTCGTCAAACTACGTAATTCAAGAGCCCGGTACTGTGGTAGGCAGTTCTTGGCCCCTATATTGCTCGTGGAAATTTTGAAATCCCCGGCTGAGTACGGAAAAGTTGGACTGGGTATCGGTGTAAATTCCTGCAGAAAAGGGAAAATATCTACTAACGTGTCCACCATTTACCCTCAACTTGGAAATGTTACCCATAAACAGCATGGGTTTGAAAGTTTTGGAATCGTCCTGTACTTGAATGTGTCTGTCAAGGATTAGTTTTAATGCCTGTTTAGCTTTCGGTTCGTACTCAGCAACCATATTGTCGAACAATCGTCTGGGTTCCACATTTATCTGAAAAAGAAACACCACCACACCACCGAAAGTATGCATCCGAGGTTCAATCCCAAAAGCATCCTTCATGCATTGCCCGAGTTTGTCACTCGCAATACCCTTCACATTGATAGAAACGTGCACAAGAAACACATTCATTGAGTGTGCATGTTTGTGAAATGAGAACACCCCGTGTTCGAGGTAAGGATATTGTATCATACGCCCAGGTTTGATTGGAAGAGCCCATTCTTTAATTTTCAAAAGAATATCGTCGGGTAGATTTTCAAATTGAGACGACTCTGCACCACAGGCTAACACGCTTGAGAATTCTCGTTTCTGGTCAACGAATTCGTCTATTTGGGAACCACTGCCCTTCCATACTGTACGAAAAGACATTATTCAGACCATAAACTGGTTGTGCTCAATCTCTTATTCATTATAGCCAAACCCAAACGCGACCCTTGGGAATCTATTCGACCCTCGGGGCCTGGCTCAGAGAGGTGTGTGTGTTTCCCCGGAAAAAGGGCTTTCTAATCTTGAAGAATTTCTGTGTTCTTGAATATTTCTCGATTTTAATTCAAGGCATTACTTAAGGGTAATTCAAGAGTTACTTAATGG
>Ga0209304_1001367_pt1 | contig 14927 bp, 13 predicted proteins | sample COGITO_mtgs_1004_4_FD_184789 | JGI IMG/M metagenome (GOLD analysis project Ga0209304, IMG submission 184789) | Pelagic marine microbial communities from North Sea - COGITO_mtgs_100423 (SPAdes) (version 2) | ecosystem: Environmental > Aquatic > Marine > Epipelagic ...
ATTCCCAACTCTGAGCATACATTTCCAACTTCATTTGCAAATGAAATTTTTAAGGCATGATAAGTATTATTTACATATTTCATTATTTCAGCAACCCTTAGATCTGTTATAACAATTTCACCAGGTAGTTTTCGATACAAGTCAGCTACTTTGTTAGCTGCATCTATATTATCGGAACCTATTAACGTTAATGGGGGATTGTAATAATCTTGAACAGCGCTACCTTCTCTTAAAAACTCTGGATTATCAACGATGGCAAAACCTACATTTCTCTTTTTTCCTGATGCTTTTTCAATAATCTCAGCTACTTTATCACAAGTTCCTGGCAAAACAGTAGACCTAATTGCAGCGATATGAAACTCATCTTTGTTTTGTATTGCTTTCCCTATATTTTCGGCAACTTTAAAAATATATTTTAAATTTAAATGACCTTGTGGTGAAGACGGTGTTCCTACAGCTATTATACTAATTTCTGTTTTAATGACGGCGTCCATTGCATCTGTTGTTGCAGAAATACTTCCTAGCTTATGCTGTTCTGCAATAATTGTATCAATATCTTTCTCAATAATTGTAGGTTTACCCTTGTTAATTAAATCTACTTTATTTTGACTAACATCAACTCCTATAACATGATGACCATTATTTGCTAAACAGCCCAAACTTACACAGCCTACATAACCGAGACCAAAAATACTTATATTCATAATTTTTTTTTAATATTTTAATTCATTGCTAAAAACGACTTGACTAAATATATTTTCAAAAGTATCACATTGTATTAAGAATAACATAATAACTCCCACAAATAACACAAACCTTTCTTTATTTTTTGAATTATACTTTATTCCAATAATAATGCCAATCATTTAATATTCTGTAACTTTTATTCTTGTCACTATTTTTAAACTTTCTTTTACTATCATTTCTCCAAAAACCACCGAAGTAGGTTCTTTTTTCATGAAAGATTCAGAATACCAGCCTAAAAAAGGTTCCGCACTACCTCTAACCAAATTCCATTTCAATTGGTCATCCAAATGTAAACTAACAGCAGCACCTGAGGCGTGCGATAAAGTATAATTGGTTATAGTGCTCTTTGTTATTTGAATCGTTGGATGTAAATGAAATGGCATAAAAATTTTGTGCTCCTTGTTGTCTCTAATAATGATATTATCCTCAATTAAAAATTCATTTATTTTTTTATTAAATTCAAATGATCGGATGTGCTGTACGTTTGACTTTTGATTATATGTTCCTACAACACGTTCGATATTTCTTTGCTGAACACAAGAAATAACTTTAGGTTTATAATGATTTAGCCACAGGGTATCACTAGCATGAAATGCTTGATTTTCATCATCTATAGTAATCGTGTTATGTGCTTGAGAACTCACAAAGTATTTTCTCCATTTTTTTTCAGTGTGATAACTATAAGTTCCAGAATCAATAAAAAAAGGATTACCATTTACATGAATTAAAAATGATAAAATATCAGAATGGCCATGAGCTGCTATTGATAAATAGCCTAAAGGGGCTATATCTAAATGAGCATATATCTCTTTATCTTTTATTAACTTTCTAAAAATAAAATGTCCTTCTTTTGGATAAAATTTTGTTACTAATTCTTTCTTTTCTCTATCCATTAATTTTTCAAATAATAAATAACCATCATCAGAAAAAAGTAATTTATTTTTTATGTCATATTCAGACTTTGCAGACAAATATGATTCATCATTAAAAATGATTGAAGCAGAAACCAATAAAGATTTGAAGTTATTAAAGTGACCTATTTCCGAGAAATTAAGAACATACCCGTCGTCTTCATCACCATATTTTGGAAAATTTAGATTAACATCCGTAAATACCAGGATGTAATCTAATATTTGTTTTAATGCCTTTTGGAATTCTTTTGAAAACGAATCATTGCATTTTTCGCCAATTATAAAGGGAAGCAAAAAGAAATCAGTTATAAATTGTATATATTCGGCAGCCTCTTCTTTATTTACTCCGTTAGAGTGCTGTTTTAGTATCTCCTTTTCCAAGCCATCCTTAGCATAGCTTCTCCAAAACTCTGACTCTTTAAATCCCCAAACTGAAGTAGCTAAATATAATCCTGAATACTCTGAGACTAAATGATTATTAGCAGAAGAATACTTAGATGGATTATTAAATGAGTATTTACAATGTTGATAAATAACAGGTAACCATTTAGTATTTACAAATTCCTTAAAAATTTTAGATTTATTCATTAATTCTTCAGCATCTAATAATTCCCAACAAAAGAACCAATTTATTAATCTGATATTTACTTCTATATTACTATACCAATTAACACCCAACAAATAAGGATTTGCTTCAATCCAAGATTCATTCAATTCAATAAATTTATCTAAAAATTTTTCATCCTTTGTTTTATTATAATTTATAGCAATATGAATTAAAAACTGTAGTCTATTTATTTCCCATACATTTTTTGCAGAAAGATTTGCACTTTTTCTAATATTAATGTTTTTTGAAAAAGTCAAAGCATACTTCTCACCAGAGAAAACGTCTTTATGCCAATCAATTTGTGAATCAAAAAAATTTATTTTTTTTCCAAACACGGAAAATTCATCGTCAAAAATAGGAGTATCTATTTCACCTATTTTTAATATCTTTTTTGTCTTAGGTATTAGTATAGTACCTAAAGTTTCACCAACAACAAAGAATGATTCAAATTTCTTTTGAAGAATTTGTTTAAATCTATATGGCATCTCCATAAGAGACATCGTCTTTAATCTAAAAAAATACCATTTTAACATACTTAGCAATTTGTTTAAAAATTTATTAATTAAAATTTTTGTTATACTATATTCTATTTCGACTCCATTACAAAATTCACAGCTTCTAGAAAACCTCTAAACATTATTGTGATATCTGCCTTTTCCTTTATTATTTCTTTAGCACGTTGAGAAAATTCACTGTAAAGCTTTTTATTTTGTAAGATTAATAGCAGTTTATCTTTCAAGTCTTCATTAGAGTTACAAATAAAGCCATTCTTTTCATTTTCAAGGTAAATAATTTCAGGACTATGACGAACATTCAAAGCTAAGCAAGGTAATCCCCAAAACATTGCTTGATTGATACCTAATCCATTTGTTCCTGGTATACAAAAAACATCTGAGGCTTTAAAGATTTTATTAACTTCCAAATCATCATATATTGCCCCTAAATATGTAATGTTATTTGAAGTTCTAATTTGTGTTGAATTTTCTTCAGAAAATCCGGGTCCAACAATAATTAAACCATATTCTTGAAACTCTTCACTTTTAAAAATTTCAATAAGAATATCTAACTTTTTTCTTTGCTGAACTCTACCAACAAACAATACATACTTTTCAAAATTTAAGTTATATTGACTTTTAATAGATGAAACACTTTCTGACACATCAGGAATCATTTTAAAATTAATGGTGTTGTTTGCATAAAATGTCTTTGAATGATACTTCTTTTTTATATATTTTAATTCGTTTTTAGTATACAGTAGAATTGCACTTGACACTTTGTGAAAGAAACTATAAATAACTAGTTTTAACTTATTATGAGGGTCTTGTAGGTTTATACCATGATTCCAATAGATGTTTGGGATTTTATGAACCCATGTATAAAAATATAAAAACCATATTGACCTATTGGTGGGATGCAAAAAATTAATTATTACATCTGGTTTTTCATAATTTAGATATTTATTTAGCTTATGAAAACTTGACCCTACAAATGCAATTTTATCTTCAGGCATTCCAAAATTCTCTTCTTTGCATGCGGTAGAAACAACAACCTTAAAATCAATATCTTGTTCCTTGAATAAGTTTATAAATTCAGAATAGACTTGAGCTCTATATTTGTATAGCTTATTTGATACAAGTATTACTTTTTTCATTATTTAAAAATTAAATACAAATTTATCATGTTTACAGAATATTATTTCAAATTAGATTTTCGATTTTTTTATTTTAATCCAATAACTGGGGAAAAATAATCTTAAATAGATCGTGAAAAAATGAAATAATGCAGTACTAAAACCATAATGCCTTTTTTCAAAAATAAAAGTGGGCTTTGGTCTACCTCCTAATGGTCCATAAAAAGCGCTATATCGATCACTGAATTTAACTCTTGGGTCACACCATTTTGGGTACTTATCATGTCTTTCACAAACACCAATTACACTAGATGTTATGTAAGATTGTATCCCTTGCTTTTTAGCTCTTAATCCATAATCAAAATCACCCTGTGCGTGAGGGAAGATTGGATCTAAATTTCCAACTTTTTTAAAAACAGACCCAGGAATTAAAACGAAATTTCCATTAAAATAGTCACATTTCTGAGGTTTCCCATTTGGATATAATATTTTTTTAGTACTACCTTTAATATAACCTCCATAAGTGATTTTTTTTTCAGGTGATTCAAATACACCTACAATTATAGATTCTTTTTTAACTTTTTTATAATCTTCCAAAATAACTTTAAAAGCATCACCATTTAAAATGATGTCATCATTAATCCAAATATAAAAATCAAAATCATTTTTTGAGGCTGTTTCCCATGCCAAATGCATCCCTCTATTCCAATATAGTTGGCCATTACCAGTAATTATATTCACGTCAGGATAACAAGCTGAAACAGCCTTAGCTGTTCCATCAGTAGAACCATCATCAACCAAAAATATCTTAAAAAATAGAGTATTTTTTTTTAATGACTTTAAACATTCTAAGGTTTGATCTTTTCGATTATAACATGTTAATAATATAGCAAACTCTTCCATCTTACTTTAAATATTTTTTATGAATTTCACAGGATTTCCAGCCCAAATTTCATTTGCAGGAATTGATTTTGAAATAACGCTACCTGCACCAATTATTGAATTTTCACCAATGGTAACAACTTTTAATATTGTGCTATGTGCTCCTATAAAAACATTCCCTTCAATTTTAATTGACTTATTTACTGTATTCTCTTTATCCAAATTTGGAGACAACCTATCTGTCGATTTTAACGAATGAAAATCTGTATCATAAATACAAACTCCACCACCAATTTTAACATTATCTCCTGTTTCTATTTTCTTTCGACAAATAATTGCACTTTGACTTATACCTACATTATTACCAATTTTCATCTGTGCCCCTCTACCAATAATAATAACAAAACGTTGTGGTCTCAAGATAACATTTCCTTGCATTCCATTATTCATTTTAAATCTTTCACTAATAATCAAAACTCCTCTAAAATTTATACTTAAATAAGGAATACCTTTCGCACGCATCCCTTCACTTTTAACATTATTAATGTAAAATAAAAATTTCGTCACATGTATTGATATAAAACGAGAAGTAAGAATTAAACTTTTCAAAAATAAACCAGACAAAATAAAATATTTTTCTCATTATACAATATTACTAAAATCAAAATTTTAATCCTTAAAGTTTTTAATTCATTAGTTAAAAAAAACAACTCACTATTTTAATTTCTATTTTAATGTTAAGAAGGGCTTAAAATTAATAAAAAGAAGCCCCCAAAATAAGCTATAAGAAAATAACGGTTCTCCAAATAGCAAAATCACCATTAGACTAGTAAGCCCATACGCAAACTTTCTTACAGCAGCTTGTTGAGAATTAATAAGAAAAAAAAATAAATACAAAAAAGGAATAAACCCCATAGAACCTAATATCCCTGTAAGCCCATTGCTTAAACCAACATTCTCCCCGTCTAATCTCCGTTCTAATATATCTGGACTATCTGCGTATCTTGTTATGGGATGAAATCCATTCCCAAAAAAAGGATGTTTTATAATGTATGGTATATCAACTAACATGGATCCAAACCTACCTATGTCTAAATCATCAGAATCTATGTTTCTTTGAACCTGTGCTTCAATCTTTGCACCTAAAAAAAATAAAGTATTATACATGTAAATACCGCTAAACAACAAAAAAGATAACATAATAAATTTTCCACTCAAACTGATTTTACTTATCGTAATCAAATGCCAAACTAAAATAATAAAAGCAACCAAATAACCAGTAGTGCTAAAAGTTGTAATCAATGCTACTAGTAAAACTAAACATTTTATCTTGTTTGAAATCCATAAATTTTTTATTCTATAAATGTTTAAGAATATTCCAATGTTAATATATGACTGCAACACTCCAGGTTCCCAAAACATGCTAGAATTTCTCAAAAACATCTCAGCGTTTTGAGGCCGAAAAGTATAAAGTCCTATAGAATTTGTATTCGTTATGCTTTCTACAATTTTTGCGATACCCTGACCAGCAAACATATGATAAATATAAAAAGGAAAACTTAATATACATATCCAATACAATGTAATAAAATATACTTGTGGTAGGTCTTTACCAATTAAAGTTATAATAACAGCGCCAATAAATATTTTAATGAATAAACCAAATACAAAGGGTATAGAAACAAAACCCAAGCTAATTTGTTGAACTATAAACATTATACCTAAAATCAATGCTATTTTGAAATACTTTTTCCATAAATATTTATTAAGTAATGGTCTATAGAGCAAAAAGATTATTATTCCAACAACAACAACTAAACCATTATACCAACTCTGCTTATAAAAAATAGGATTACCGCTTAGAAAAAACAATAACCACATTAATAAAATTTTAGCTTTTTTTGAAATCATTAATCTAAATTAAATAGTTTAAATTTTTATATAAATTCTTTTATTTAAGCCAAATTCCAATCGCTGTTTGATTAATTATTTTTCTAGACTGAATTGTAGACATAACTGCATTTGGAATAGTACAAATTAATGTTGCAAATACGACTCCATTTACCCCAAAATGTAAATATTTGGCCAAATAAATAGATAACGGAATATTTAAAACTGCAAAAATGAATGTAGTTAGCAGCTGAATTCTAATTTTACCGATCCCATTTATAAAATAATTTAACGGTAATATATATAAATACAAACAAGTATATATACAAATAATAATATTTAGTTCAACTGCTATTAAAACTTTATTTCCAACCCATAAATTAATTAAATAATTAGAACTAAAAAATAAAATTATACAAAACCCCCAAAATAGAATAACAAATTTTTTGAGATTATTCATAGACTTTCTTATCCAGTCAAAGTCATATTTCACATATGCTTCGGTAAAAGTTGACCAATATGGAGCTACAATTATTGTAAATAACATTGTTGCAATACTAAAGTACTTAAAAGCAATATTATAAGGAACTACCTCACTTGGAGAAAACAATTGTGAAATAATAAAATTATCTGTCGTTGTAATAATAACCCAACCAATTTGAATAACAAAAAAACTGACTCCAGTACCAAATATTTCTGATAAATATTTCTTTTTCATGAATCGCCATTCTGGTCTATACTTTTTGTATGTATTTTTAAATGCATAAATATTAAGGAAAAATAAAATGGCAAAAGGGAAAAAAGAAAAAACAATTCCAAAGATTAATAAAGAACCGACCGTAATTTTTGTTAAAAACCAAATTGCTAATAATGAAATAGCTTTAGTATAAAAATTTACTTTTCCTTGCATCGAATGATTCTGGTCTGCTGTATATATGGTTGTAATTAATTTAACGATTAATTGAAGACAGAAAAAAGAAAACACTATAGGCATTAAAATTTTTAAATCCTTTTGCATTGTAATGTTTGTATTAAACACTTTAACCCAATTTATTGAGAAATTAAGAAGTATAAAAATTATAATTAGTAAAATAGATACACCACCTATGGTAAAATAAGCAGAACTTACGTAGCCCTTTGCTAATTCTGAATTATCATTTGCTTTAGCCTCTGCAAACTTGTTACGTAAACCATTTCCAAGACCTATATCAAAAAATGAAAACCATGCAATAAAGGAACTTAATGTAAGCCAAATTCCATAATTTTCAGTATTTAAATAATCTATCGTAAGCGGTACTAATAAAAAAGAAGCAATTATACTTCCTCCCTTATAAAAAAAAGATAAACCAACGTGCTTAGTTATATTTCTTGTGCGCTCACTCTTAACACCTGTTTTTTTATAAATTTTCTCTAATATTTTTTTCAATTTTTTTTTTATTTTTTAATGAATTACTTTAATATAAATGGATTGCTTCAAATTAGCATAAAACATTTATGTGGTAATCCTAGATCTTAATTATTAAACCTACACAAAATTATATTTACGAACACAAGATAGATATAAGTATTTTTTTAGTTTATTTCAATAATCTCAATTAAAAATTCTAGAGATAAAAGATTGAAGAATGCCCTACTAATAACAAAAAGAACTTATTAATCTCCTGATTTTTTTTTGTAAACGTTTATTTCTGGATTTTCTAAACTTTTGAACAATTCAAATCGCCCATCCTGAAAGACATTTGTATTTTTATAATCAATTAACTCTTCAACTGAATGTTTATCGTCATTATCTATTATGATTAAACTTGGGTCACTTGGTATTTTTTCAATTGGAAAATTATGAATAAAATATAACTGATTTGTTTTATTGCGGACCAGATAATAGCAACGATACGTAGGCAAAACTATTTCTTTCTTCCAATCAACCTCAAGATTATTCACAAACACAGTGAGGTTTTTATATTGGTCTTTATTAGCATTAATAAGATGATTAGGTAAACCTAAAACTAAAACACTAGCAGTAACAGCCATATAAAATAGTTTGACCCAAATAGTATGCGTTTTCTCTATTATAAATACAGAAGTTATAAGTGACGGAATAAATGCCATCCAAGAATAATATATTTGAAATCTACCAGCCAAAATCATAAATAATGGAACAAAAATAGAAAACCCAAATACTATCCATATCGTTTTTATTTTTTCAAAACCCATTTTTGACTGCAATGTAATTGCGCCTAAAAGATTAAATATTGTAAGAATTAGGTATGTTTTGTGATAAATAAAAGCTTCAACAAGCTTTTGAATTAATGTTAATCCAGGACCATCATCCATTGCTCTACTTATCCAAGCATCTACATCAAGCTGTAGATAATCTCCAACATATGGTAACAAAATAACTGCTAGCTTCTTGAATGAAGAAGAATAAGAAACTAAACTAACCATAAAAGAAAAAAGCCCCCCATTCATAAAGAAGAAAAGAGACAAACCTACAAGAGCTGTCGACCAGCTTATGATGGAAAGTTTAAGAATTTTTAATTTTATTATTTTACTTTTATTATCAAAAATATAAGCCCAAATTAAGAATAATACTAAAAATGGAATTGCTTGAAAACCTGAAATAGCGACTAAAAAGGCACTAAAAAATATATGTAATTTTCCTTTACTCAGAATACTAAACCTAAAATAACTATAAACAAAATATAATACTGCAAGTAAATTTGTAATATCTACACGACCAGATCTATAAATCCACGAAAAAGTATATGATGACCAGAAGACTAATAAAAAAGAAATTAACACCCAAACTTTTGTTAAATAATTATTCTTTTTTAAATACCTAACAAGTAAAAATGAAATAACAAGTGTAAGTACCAAATTTAAACTACGAACGGCTAAAGGAGAAACCCCAAAAGCATAAACCCAAGGCACAAGCAGTATTTGATACAAGGGAGGGTAGGTAGAAATTGGATTTTCAGAACCTCTAGAAAGCCATGATGTAGTATACCATTCTCCATCAAGAACGAAATTTATTGGAGAGTCAATTAGCATAACTTCATCAAGCCAAGGCAAATTTCCCCAAGTAATTGTTAACGCATTAATAAATAAAAATAGAATACCAATTGATAAAGTTAAGATATCAAATAAATTTAAATATTTCTTAAAAAACATAGTCTCTTTTTTATTATATATTAAAAACAAATTTTTTATTTAATATATAAGTAAGGATTCCTATAGGGACAGCCATAAATAACCATGCGATATACTTATCTATTTGCATCTTTTCTAGTAAATAGATTCCAGATACATTAATGATATAGCATAAAGCATATATCCCTACAAATTTGAATAATAATCTATTATTATTCGATTTAAATACAATTGACCCATAAGTTTTAAAATTAAATAAAACCCCTATAATTGTACTAAGAAGAACAGCAAGCATTACACTCAATCCACTATACACCAATACTCCGTATATAATAAAACCGAAAATTGTATTAATCCCAGCCACAATTAAAAATAAAACAATTTCATTTTTAATTAATTTATTATAAACCTCGTTCATACTAAAAGTTAATTCGTTCTTTTTCTATAACCAATGGACGTCTTTTCACCTGTGTAAATATAGCACCAATATATTCTCCAATTACACCTAAGAAGAATAGTTGAATTCCGCTAAAAAAGAAAATCCCTATTACTAATGGAGCTATACCAACTTGAAAATCTTCCCAAAACATTACTTTATAAATAAAATAAATAAATGCCACCAAAACACTAAAAAAAGATATTACAAAACCAATAAAACTTGACAATCTCAAAGGTAGTCTTGAATAATTTACAAACCCCAACATGGCAAAATCATAAAGTTTATAAAAATTAAACTTAGTCTCCCCTTTCTCTCGTTTTGGCTGAATATATGGCACTTCTATTTTATCAAAACCTAATTCAGCGACGAGACCTCTAAAATAAGGATAGGGCTCATCAATAGTTTTTAAAATCTTAATGAACGATTTGTCATAGAGTCCAAATCCTGTGAAATTTTTTATCTGCTCTGAATCAGATATTTTAGCAATAATATTATAAAACAAATTTCGTAAAAAAAACATAAATTTATTTTCTTTACTTTCATTTTTCGTTCCGATAACAATTTTATAACCCTCTTCCCATTTTTTAATAAAATTAAATATTAAACTTGGCGGATCTTGTAAATCGGCTACAATCATTATAACAGCGTCACCTGTACCTTGCAATATTCCATAATAAGGTGATCTAACAAATCCAAAATTACAGATATTGACAATGACCTTTATATTTTGATCCTCATTACAAATTCCTCTTAACTTCTTTAATGTATCATCAGTAGAAGAGTTATCTATAAAGATGTGTTCATATGTGTACTCAGGAAGTCCCATAAAAACCTTTTTTACTTCATTATAAATATCTAAAACGTTCTCTTCTTCATTAAATGTTGGCGTAACTATACTTATTTTTTTCATAATTATTTAATAATTATTAATTAAAACATTAATCCCCAATTTAAAATCATAATGTGGAGACCACCCCAATTTATTCAATTCAAAATTTTCAACTTTAGACTCCATAATTTCTCCATCTCTAAAAGGTATTCCCCCAAAATTTAGCACCGTTTTTGAACTTGTTATTTCTTTAATTAATAAAGCTAACTCTTTAACCGTGTAACTTACTCCTGAACCAATTTCAAATTCTTGATAGGTTACTAAATCAGAAAAAGAATTGATAACACATTCAAAAGCACAAACCACATCTTTCACATAAATAAAATCTCTAGTTTGAGTGCCAGGTGTCAAATCTAAAGTTGGTTCATTATTTCTAATTTTATCAATCAAAAAGGGAATAAACTTGCCTGGTGCATCATTTTCTCCAAACATATGAAAAACCTTCATATTAACAACTTTACAAACAGAAGAACTTGATAAAAGCTTAATCCACTCTAAAGAATGTTTTTTAGATAATGTATAATCTGATAAATAGGAATACGAATATTTTGGATTGTTAAAGAAACTATCTGTATTTAAGAATAGATGAACATTGTATTTTCCTGATAATTCTAATAACTGTACAGGTAAATTAATGTTTGTATTTAATAAGTCAAATATAGGCTCATCTTGCCTTCTATATACAGTTGCCACATGCACAACAGCATAAAAATCATTTTCTTTAAAAACAACTTCTAAAGGACTTTCGTTAGTTGAATACACTTTAAAATTTTCAGGGGATATTCTGTGTAGGTTTTCTAAAGAGTACTCTAAACCAATAACTTCAAAATTTGATTTTAAATGTTTTGCTAAATGGCTTCCTAAGAAGCCATTAATCCCTGTTATTAATATCTTTTTCTTCAAATTATTAAAAACTTAATCCAAAAAATTCCTCCATTTTTTCTACTACAAAGTCAAGATGTTCATTGGTTAAAGCAGGTTGAACTCCAATCCAAAAAGTATCGTTCATGGTTTTATCAGTATGGGTTAAGTCACCAACCACACGATATTCTATATCTTTAAAATAAGGTTGTTTTGTTAAGTTTCCTGCAAATAACAAACGGGAACCAATTTTATGCGTATCTAAAAACTTAGTAACATCTACTCTAGTAGCTCCACAACCATCTTTTAACGTTATTGGAAAACCAAACCAAGAAGGGTTACTGTTTTCAGTAGGCACAGGCAAGTGAATAAATTCATTTAAAGACTGTAATTTTTCTCTTAAATAGGTATAATTTTCACGTCTTCTGGCAATGAAAAAATCTAACTTCTCCAACTGAGCCAAACCGCAAGCAGCTTGCATATCGGTAATTTTTAAATTGTATCCAGAATGAGAATATACATATTTATGATCATATCCATAAGGTAAATCACCATGCTTTTGTTCAAAACGACATCCACACGTATTGTCACACCCTGGTGGGCAATAACAATCACGTCCCCAATCTCTAAAAGATTCCGCAATCACTTTTAATTCTGGGCTATTCATAAATACAGCGCCTCCTTCACCCATCGTCATGTGGTGCGCTGGATAAAAACTTAGGGTTCCTATGTCTCCAAAGGTTCCACATTTTTGACCATTGTATTCTGCTCCCAAAGCATCACAGGTATCTTCAATCAACCAAAGATTGTATTTTTTACACAATTCTGTCACTTTTCCTAAATTAAAAGGATTCCCTAAAGCATGGGCTAACATAATTGCCTTGGTTTTAGGCGTAATTGCAGCCTCAATTAAATCAGCATTTACATTATGCGTTGTAATATCCACATCCACAAATACAGGAATCGCTCCAAATTGTACAATTGGATTTACCGTTGTAGGAAACCCTGCCGCTACCCCTATTACTTCATCTCCTTTTTTTATGGCTCTATCTCCAAGCTTTGGAGATGTTAGTGTACTAAATGCAACCAAATTTGCAGAAGACCCTGAATTTACAGACAAACAGTATTTTACACCTAAAAAGTCGGCTAATTTTTTTTCAAACTCAGTATTAAATCTTCCTGTGGTTAACCAACCATCTAAAGAAGCTGCCACCATATTTTGCAATTCCTCCTCTCCTAATAATTTTCCAGAAGGAGGTACCACAGTTTCTCCTCCAATAAAAGGTTGTGGTTTGTATTGTTCTTTTGCATATTTAGTCACTAAACCTGCAATTTCTTCTCGTAAAGATTCTAACGTGTTACTCATTTGTATAATTTTGATAACTTGCAATTTCTTGCAAACATTGTTGTTTTATATTTTTTCCTGATAGCCAATCTTGTTGCCAATTGACAATTAAATTTAAGGTAGTATCTAGGTTCCATTTCGGCGTCCAATTCAATTTTTGGGCTGCTTTGGAGCAATCTAATTTTAAAAAGCCTGCTTCATGCGGATTGTTATTTTTGTCTAATTCCCATTGTGCACCTTTACCCCATTTTTCAACCATATGGTCTAAAATCCATCCTACGGATTTACAATCTTCATCTTTAGGACCAAAATTCCAACCTTCGGCAAAAGTTGCTCCTTCTGTGTACAGCTTTTCAGCCAATACCAAGTAGCCCGAAATAGGTTCTAGTACGTGTTGCCAAGGTCTTGTAGACAATGGATTGCGAACAATCACAGACTCCTCTTTTTCAAAAGCTTTTAAGATATCTGGAATTAATCGGTCTTCTGCCCAATCTCCACCACCAATTACGTTCCCTGCCCTTCCTGATGCTAAAAAGGCCGTATCATTGGTATTAAAAAAAGAACGTCTGTACGCAGCCGTTACCAATTCTGCACATCCTTTACTACTACTGTAAGGATCATGACCTCCCATAGGTTCGTTTTCACGATACCCCCAGTCCCATTCTTTATTTTCATAACATTTATCCGTAGTTACAGAAACAATAGCTTTTAGATTAGCACAGGTTCTTGCAGATTCTAGCACATTCACAGTTCCTATTACATTGGTCATGTAGGTTTCTATCGGCTCTTTATAAGAAAGTCGAACCAATGGTTGTGCCGCCATGTGCAGCAAGATATCCGGATTAAATTCGATCATACTCGCTTTCAGCGCACCCAAATCATTGATATTTCCAATTTCAGAAATCATATCGTCTCCAACATTCGCTTCAAAAAACAATGCAGGTCGTGTTGGTGGCACTAAAGAATACCCTTTTACCACAGCACCTAAAGATTGCAACCATAAAGCCGTCCAACTCCCTTTAAAACCCGAATGCCCCGTTAAAAAAACGCGTTTCCCGCTCCAAAAGTCTGGATTCACATGTCCGTTTATTCGTTCCATACTTTCCAAGGTGCTTTATTCGTATCCCATAATTTTTCTAAATACTGTTTGTCACGCAAAGTATCCATAGGCTGCCAAAATCCTTCATGTTTAAAAGACATTAACTCACCATCTTTAGCCAAACCTTTTAAAGGTTCTTGCTCCCAGGTACTACCATCGCCGTCAATGCGGTCAATTACTTTAGGAGATAATACGAAAAAACCTGCATTAATCAAAGCGCCATCTCCTCTTGGTTTTTCTTTAAACTCCAATACTTGCCCTTGATGTATATCTAAGGCTCCAAATCTTCCAGGAGGATACGCAGCCGACAACGTTGCGTCCTTTCCGTGTGCTTTGTGATAGGTCAATAGTTCTTTAATATTGATATCGGCAACACCATCGCCATACGTAAAAAAAAATGCTTCTTCATCTTTTAAATACGGAGCGACTCGTTTTAATCTTCCACCAGTCATCGATGCATCACCTGTATCTACAAGG
>Ga0209304_1001370_pt1 | contig 14910 bp, 10 predicted proteins | sample COGITO_mtgs_1004_4_FD_184789 | JGI IMG/M metagenome (GOLD analysis project Ga0209304, IMG submission 184789) | Pelagic marine microbial communities from North Sea - COGITO_mtgs_100423 (SPAdes) (version 2) | ecosystem: Environmental > Aquatic > Marine > Epipelagic ...
TGGTCGGGATGATGGGATCTGGGAAAACTGCCGTAGGAAAAGCACTGGCGGCGGAGCTGCATGTTGCATTCAAAGATTCGGATCAGGAGATATCTTTGGCCGCCAATCGCTCCATTGCGGAAATTTTTGAGCGAGATGGGGAGCCTTTTTTTCGTTCGGTCGAATCGAAAGTGTTGGAGCGGCTGCTGCAAGGCCCGCCCTGCGTCTTGTCGACGGGTGGTGGCGCATTCATGTTTGGCAACAATCGCGCGTTGATTTCGAAACTTGGCATATCGGTATTTCTGAGCGCTGATTTGGACTTGCTCTGGGAGCGGGTTCGCAGCAAGGATACCCGCCCTTTGCTCAAAACCGCAGATCCCAAGGCGACATTGACCCGCATATTTGAAGGTCGCAAAGATCAATATGCGCTGGCCGATGTCACCGTCCAATCCCATCCCAATTACTCCATAGCCCAAACGACTGAGCAGGTGATTGCCGCATTGCGCGCGCAGCCTGGAGTATTCAGCCCATCAGGAGAGAAGTCATGACGCAGGTGGTTCACGTCCCTTTGGGAGATCGGGCCTATGATATTCAAATTGGCCGCGGTCTTTTGGATCAAGCGGGCAGCCTGATTGTGCCTATTTTGCAGCGGGCCAAAGTGGCTATTGTCACAGACAGCAACGTCGCCCCACTGCATTTGCGCCGGTTGACGGAGGCCTTGCAGGGCGCGGGCATTGCGCATGAGTCCCTGGTTCTGCCCGCAGGCGAGGCGACGAAAAGCTGGCCATATTTGAGCCAGACGATCGATTTCTTTTTGAATGAGAAAGTGGAGCGGCGGGACGTTGTCGTCGCCCTGGGGGGCGGTGTGATAGGAGATTTGGTGGGTTTTGCCGCTGCCATTTTACGCCGCGGTGTGCGTTTTGTTCAAATTCCAACCAGCCTGCTCGCGCAGGTGGACAGCTCGGTCGGTGGAAAGACTGGGATAAATGCCACTCAGGGTAAAAACCTCATCGGGGCCTTTCATCAGCCCAGTCTCGTTTTGGCCGATATAGATGTTCTAGACACGTTGACCCCTCGGGATTTTTTGGCCGGTTATGGTGAGGTTGTGAAATACGGGTTGCTCGGTAATGAGCCATTTTTCGAGTGGCTGGAGCAGAACGGAGCCGCTCTGGCCGCTGGTGATCACGCGGCGCGCAGTGAGGCGGTACGGGTGTCTTGCCAGATGAAAGCGCAGATTGTGGTGCGCGATGAGACAGAGCAGGGGGATCGCGCCTTGCTCAATCTTGGGCATACGTTTTGCCACGCGCTGGAAGCGGCCACGGGGTATTCTGATCGCCTGCTGCATGGGGAAGGCGTGGCCATTGGCTGCGCTTTGGCTTTTGAGACCTCCGCCCGTTTGGGGCTGTGTGCCCAAGAGGCACCGTCACGGGTGCGGGCGCATTTAAAGGCCATGGGGATGAAAACCGATATTTCCGATATCGAGGGTTTAATGCCCACGCCTGCGGCTCTGTTTGCGCTCATGGGGCAGGACAAAAAGGTGATTGCGGGCCAATTGAATTTTATCATGGCGCGCGCCATCGGGCGGGCGTTTGTCACCTCGGATGTTTCTGAGGAGGTCGTATTATCTGTGCTGGAGGCCTCGATGGGCCCGCGGGCGACATAAATCCGCTTTAAAACGATTGTGGAAAAAGACCCCAGCGCAGAGAGCCTTCTGCGCTGGGGTATGGTTTAAAATGGGATTTCGTCGTCGAGATCGGCTGAGGGCGCGGGGCTGCTATAGCCGCCCGCTTGATTGCCGCCCTGGTTCGGATCGGCCATGTAACCGCCCTGGCCACCGCCGTCTTGATTGGAGACATACCCACCACCTTGGCCGCCACCGCCGCCTTCACCGCGGCTGTCGAGCATGGTCAATTCTGAACGGTAGGGGCGCAGCACCACTTCAGTTGTGTAGCGGTCCTGACCGGATTGATCTTGCCATTTGCGGGTTTCCAACTGTCCCTCAAGGTAAACTTTTGATCCCTTGCGCAAATATTGTTCTGCCACGCGCACCAGAGGTTCTGAGGTGATGGAGACACGATGCCATTCGGTTTTTTCACGGCGCTCACCAGTGTTGCGATCTTTCCAATTTTCGGAGGTCGCTACCGAAAAGTTACAAACTTTTCCGCCGCTTGGAAAGCTGCGCACTTCAGGATCTTGTCCCAAGTTTCCGATGATAATCACTTTATTTACTGATCCGGCCATAGCCATTGCCCCCAGGTTGTTTCTCTATCAATCCAGCATTTATGCTAAATTTGAGTTAAGTTTAATCAAGTAAGCCCTGCCTGCCTGACACGGCTCCGTTGCGCTATATATCTCTGGAACTGCCCTGCGGTGCAACCATCGAAAGGGATGAGGATGAGTTTTCTTTGCGTGGCGGCACCCAAAATGAAGCGCATAGCCCCGCTGATGCAGGCTATGCGCGTGCTTGAACGGCTATTCGGCTGCGATTTTGATGACCGCGTCCATTTTTGCCAAAATATCATCGGCCAGATGGCATTTGATCTGATGGCCCCCGGCCAATTTTCGGATGCTGGGCACCTCGGTTTCACATAGACCACCAAGAACTTCCGATTTCCACCCGCAACGGGTTTGGAACGGACAGCCTGATGGAGGGTTCATCGCTGATGGAATGTCGCCCTCAAGCACGATATGCTTTTTCTCAATTGAGGTATCGGCGATTGGCACCGCGCTGAGCAGCGCTTCGGTATAGGGGTGATAGGGCGGTTGGAACACTTGCTCCGTTGTACCCATTTCAACCACATGCCCAAGATACATGACCAAAACCCGATCCGACAGATAGCGCACGATGGACAGATCATGGCTGATAAACAGCAAGGTCGTCTTTTGCTCGCGTTGGATATCCATGAGCAAATCGGTCACTGCCGCTTGCACAGAGACGTCAAGCGCTGACACGGGCTCATCGGCCACAACGATCTTCGCATCGCCCGCAAAGGCGCGGGCAATGCCCACCCGTTGCTTTTGCCCGCCTGAAAGTTGCCGCGGCATGCGGTCAGCAAATTCGCGGGGCAGTTTGACCAAATCCAGAAGCTCCAGCATCCGGTCTTGGCGATCGGCCGCATTCTCACCAATTTTGAACAATTCCAAGGCGCGGACAATCTGGCTGCCAACCGTCATAGAAGGGTTCAATGTATCAAAGGGGTTTTGAAAGACCATTTGGACATCGGACACCGTCTTTGTGTCGCGATCTTCAATGGCGATACCTTCGATGTTCTTGCCCTCCAGAAGGATATGTCCCTCCGTCGCCGTCTCTAGGCCCATGAGAACTTTGGCAAAGGTCGACTTGCCGCAGCCCGATTCGCCAACAATGGCGAGTGTTTCGGATTCGCGGGCCTCGAAACTTAAGGTCTCATTGGCTTTCACAACCTTCTTGTTGCCACCTCCAAAGAGTGCATTAGCCGCCACCTCATAATATTTTTTGAGATTTTCGATTTTAAGAACAACTCGACCTGGCTCAGTCTTGGCCTTGGCTTCCGCCAGCTCAGGAGGGGCGTCCCAATCGATTTCACCCCAGCGCAAGCAGCGGGAACCGTGCCGCTCCCCATGAGGCACAGTATCCATTGAAATATAGCCCTGATCACACCGGTTCGATTCAAAATAATCGCAGCGCGGCCCAAAGTTACAGCCATTTGGCCGTTCATGCGGCAGCGGAAAATTTCCTGGAATGGCAATAAGTGGGCGACCGTTTTTATCAGCGCCTGGCAGTGGGATCGAACGGAACAACGCCTGCGTATATGGGTGCTGCATTTTGTCAAACACATCCTCTATGCGTCCAGTCTCAACTGCCTCGCCGGAATACATAACGCAGATCCGGTCACAGGTTTCCAAGACCAAGCCAAGATTATGTGAAATGAATAGCATTGAGGTGCCGTATTTTTTGCCTAAATCTTTCACCAATTCCACAACTGCTGCTTCAACAGTCACATCCAAAGCAGTTGTCGGCTCGTCAAGTATCAAAAGGCTTGGTTTCGACATAAGTGCCATGGCGATCACGATGCGCTGCTGTTGACCGCCGGACAATTGGTGAGGAAAGGATTTTAAGATCCGCTCGGGATCTGGCAATTTCACATCTGTAACGACTTCCAAGGCCCGGGTATACGCAGCCTCTGAGCTGACCCCCTCGTGAATCATCGGCACTTCCATCAATTGTTTGCCAATTTTCATAGCAGGATTCAGTGAAGCCATGGGTTCCTGGTATATCATCGCAATTTCCGAGCCGCGAATATCCCGAAGTTCCTCGTCGGACATTTGATTGAGGTCGCGACCTTTAAATTTGATTGAACCGCCAACAATGCGGCCATTAACCCCTAGGTCCTGCATGACCCCAAGTGCTACGGTTGATTTTCCGCACCCAGATTCGCCAACTAGACCTAACGCCTCGCCGGGTTGGATTGTACAGCTGAAATCCATGACTGCCGGAATTTCCCGGACCCGCGTAAAAAATGAAATTGATAGTCCTTCAATTTCAAGTATTGGTTCATTCTCACTTTTACTCATTTCAATCTCTCAAACTTTCTTCGCGCAGACCATCTGCAAGTAAATTTAAGCCAAGCACGAGTGACATGAGTGCAATTGCTGGAACCAGAGCTGGTATAGGTGCGACAGACAAAAGACGCCGACCTGCGTTAATGGTTGTGCCCCAGTCTGGACTTTCAGATTCAAGACCTAAGCCAAAAAAACCGAGCGTTCCCAAAAGGATTGTTGTGTAGCCAATCCTCAAGCAAAAATCCACGATTAGCGGTCCGCGAACATTTGGTAAAATTTCCCATAGCATAATGTACCATCCTCGTTCACCGCGTGTTTGAGCCGCTGCAACATAGTCGCGAGACTTAATATCCAGCGTCAAGCCTCGTACAATGCGAAATACGGTGGGCGAATTAACAAATACGACTGATACGAAAACGACAAGGATCTCAGGCGGCATAGATATAAAATCTAGTGGTATTGGTAAAATGTGAATTGCGGTGTCGGGTTCCGATATCATGGATAGATAAACCCACATAGACAATACTGTTACTCCGCCTACAACCCATAGATGGACGTCCGGTCGTGTATGATACTTGGAGTTCAACAGGACGGCGAGAAATATCACAGGAAAGAAAAATAAAATCAAAGCCATATAATTTGGCAATCCCGTCTTCACTATTTCTGGGGTCACAAGCAGAAAGAAAAGGAGAATTACTGGGAAGGCGAGGATTAAGTTGGCTAAAAAACTTAAAACTGTATCTAGTGAGGACTTGACAAGAAGCCAAAGGATAAGCGCCACCATCAAAATTAATAAAATAACTATATCTAAAGCCGCGCCTAAAAAGGTCACTAAACCAATAAAAAGAGCGCCCAAAATGCAAGCTATTAGAAAGGCGCTATTGCCAAATTTTAAAATTGGGTCTGAGTAATAACCAGCGGGTATTCCTAAAGTTATCCCAACCATGAACGCGAATAACGTTGCTAAAGGTGCGACAACTATGACAATTGCTGAACCCTTTACGGCTCGACTGAATACATCCCTTGCTAGGCCGTCACCTCCCAATAAAAAATACTGAAAGTCGGCACCGTCGGCGCCTCTCATTGGAGTTCCAGGCAATTTATTCTTCATCCCAGAAACTTGAGAAAGCTCATTGTGAGTAACGATCATATCAAACATGCCGCCAAAAATAGCTACGAGAACCCAAAATAAAATCAAGCCGAGGCCAATCATTCCCACAGGGCTATCGAATAATTTGCCGTAAAGTCCGAGCTTCCTTTTAAATGCAACTGAAGAACCAAAGATTAAAAATAGTGTTAACCATACGGGGGTTAGCTGTTTGGAAATACCACCGATGATACCGCCACCCTCTAAGCCAAAAATTACTCCAACAACTAGATAAAGTGACGAAACTCCAATAAGCACACAAAAGCTAATCCAAACCGCTAGATTGATTTTTGCAGTAAAAGGATGTTTTATATGTCTTCCATCAGCATCAAAGCCTCGTGCTGAGGGAATAAATAACCCGCTTATAAGTTGGAGCATAATTGCCACTAATAAAAATACCAAGGATATGCCCAGTATCGGGTTTAACAAACCTCCAACATTACCTGTCCAAGTTAACGCTTCCATTGCTCACAGCTCCTATGACATGCTTATGCGCGGGTTTAAGAAGACATAACCGATATCTGATATCAGTTGGGTCATTAGGACCACTATTACAGAAACAACTGATACAGCGAGAAGTAAATCAATGTCATTGTTTCCAGCTGCTTGCACGAGTGCGAAGCCTAACCCTTTAAAGTTAAATAGTGTTTCAACAATCACGACACCTGTGAGAAGCCAGGGTATTTGCAACATAATCACCGTAAATGGGGCAATTAAAGCGTTTCGCAGCGCATGTTTAATCACAATATTTCTAAAGTTAACACCTTTCAGTCTTGCTGTTCGAATGTATTGGCTTGTCATCACTTCCGCCATAGAGGCTCTTGTCATTCTGGCGATGTAACCCATGCCGTAAAGCGCGATTGTAAGAACCGGTAACATAAAATTCTCTAATGTTGGGGCTTCTGCGACTTTCCACCAGAAACCCTCTAAAAAATCTGGCAGCCAGTATACATCGTAGTCAGCTGGCATTTCTTTGGCCGCCGAAGTTGCAGATCCTTTGAATAAAATACGTTTATCAGACCAACCGAGAGAGTTAAAAAGTGGGCTCAGGCCAAATTTTGATGATGCTAAAAGAGCGATAAAAACTACCCCTGACACATATTCGGGTGTTGCAGTCGTTGCAATTGCACCCGTTGACAAAGTCCTATCTAGTCGTGATCCCTCTTTCATTCCGGCTAACACACCTAAAAACAATGCACTGGGGACCATTACTAGAAACACCCAAAACATCAAAACACCTGTTGCGGACAGACGTTTAGCTATCACATCAGCGACAGGTTCTTTGAATACCCAGCTTTGCCCCCAATAACCTTGAATGATTCCACAATACCTGGGTGTATTTGATTTAATTACTCCATGGGCAGAGCACCGACTACGGGTTTCCCCATCTCGCCCTTCGATAAGATAACTCGGGACTATCCCTAGCCATTCACCGTATTTAAGTGTGACCGGCCTATCAAAGCCACGATCTCTTAAATAACTCGACACTTCTGCTTCTGACATACGGAAATTGCCCTGTGTTTTGGCCAATTTCTCCAAATTTGGTTGTAAATTGGTCATCACAAAGACTATAAATGTCAGGGATAGAGCCGTTAGCAACATTAATGCCGTCCGGCGTATTATGAATGTTCCCATTTTTTGGGATCCTTACGGTACTAATAATATTGTTTCTATGTCCAAATAATGGGCCGCCCCAAATAATTGAAGCGGCCCAGTTATTAAATCAGGCTTTCAAGCCCCACTTATAAACTTGTGGCAGATATGCGATGTGCATATCAACGCCAACTAAGTTGTCCGTATGGTGCCGAACGACCTGACGCCAATACGGTTGGATAGTAACGCCCTCTTCAATTACTAGGGCTTGCATTTTACCCATTACAACCCGCCGCTTGTCTGCGTCTGCCAAAGAATTGGCTTCGGCTAGCAATGCGTCAAATTCAGGATTCGACCAACCAAATTCATTCCAAGCCTCTCCAGAGCGGTATGCAAGGCCAAGAACCTGCGTTCCCAATGGACGGTGGTTCCAGTTTGTCGATGAAAATGGATAATTCGCCCAGTCATTCCAGAAAGTTGATCCTGGAAGAATTGTGCGCTTTACCTTGATACCTGCATCCCGAAGTTGGGCTGCAACAGCGTCAGTCGTGTCTTTTCTCCAGTTATCATCGATAGATATCAGCTCGTGCTCGTAGTCTGCCATACCAGCTTCTTTCATCAAAGCTAGTGCTCCTGCAGGATCATGCGGTATGCGAGTGACTGATGGATCATGCTCTGGATGTATCGGTCCAACATGGCAGTTGTCTGCTGGAATACCCTGACCATTAACCCCAAGCTCTAGAAGCACATTGTTGTCAACAGCCATAGCAATGGCTTTCCGAACTCGTTTGTCCTTGTACTGATCGTGTGTTTGATTAGTGCGAACCACGATAGTAGAGCCTGAGGTAACGGCTGATTTTACGAGACCAATGCTGTCGAATATATCAGAAAATTCACCCACTGACTCCCAGTTCATGTCAATTTCTTCTGACTCATAGGCCGCAACAGTTGCGGACATGTCTGTACCGTAATCTATGTATTCAATCCGGTCCACAAAACCGCCTTTGCCGGCGGCATATCCCCACCACTCGTGGCTGTCATTACGCACATTTACTGCTTTCACGCCCACTTCGTAGGAGTCTGGTCTCATAAAACCAGTCCCAACTGCGGTACCAATCATATCGTCAGGGTCGTGACTGCTGTGAACAATTGCAGCAGGGTAGTCCGCAAAACCAGGGACGATTGTGATGTCCGGTGCCAATAAATTCAACTGCACTGTCGATGCATCAACTACAACGATAGCCCCATCTCGAGCTGTATTCGTCTCTGGATCAATCAGCGAGGCCATCCGACCGGCCATTGAGTTCCCTTCAACATCTTTTTCACACCAACCGATAATATTTCTAGCTACATCATCCGCCGTGAAATCGTCGCCGTTATTCCATTTGACACCCTCGCGAACTTTCAAAGTGTACTGCGTAGCATCTGCATTTGCTGCCCACGACGCAAGCAACATAGGCTCAAATGAGCCGTCCGAATTATACTCAACCAGATACTCTAGCCAACCTGCGGTTACCGTAGCAATTTGAGTCCAGTCATAAGTTCTAGGATCTTTTAGAGCGCGAACTTCCATCTGCATGCGGATTGTACCGCCTTGTTTGGCGTGGCCGCCGGCTTTTAGGGGGGCGTTGATACCCAACAAGCCATAAGCCGCCACAGTTGTTACACCCAGAGCCGTTGCACGGGACATAAATTCGCGACGGTCAAGCTTGCCCTCTTTTACTTCGTTAGCATACATTTCTGCAGCTGGATGCATGGATATTGATTTTTGGGTCATCTTTTTCTCCCTGTGACGACGTGAGTCTTTAAATAAATTTTTACCTTGTTATTAGGCTTCATTCATTCAGCTCATTGAGGTTGTAATCATGCTTAAAAATTAGCTGAGGTCAACGTGAAAGTATACTAAAAAGAACCCAATGACGAGGTTTGCCAACTATAATGTGTTATTTTAAAGCATTCTAACTACAATGCGATATTTTTGAGTACAGACGCAATTGCGACTTTATTTTTCAAATTAGTCAAGTTGCATACTTGGCCTATGGGCTGTTTATTGGCGCGCTTTGATCCCGTAAAGCAGGTAATTATACTCTCAAACTTTTTCTAAAGCTTTTTACTTTGAGGGACGTAGCCACGTCATAATCCGCCATTTTAAAGAGGGGAAGTGCAGTCAATAGGAGATAAGCTTAATTTAAATTAAGTTTCTATATATCAGGTAGCATTTTTGTGGTGTTTGCTATGCCAATCCAAGGATTGGGCTCGCGCGGGATAGATGTGTTGATGCCGCGGACAAGCTCTCCTTTAGGGTCATACATAGGCAATGTGCACAGCTCTGCGCGGTGCACATTGCCATCATTGCAATGAACATTGACGATATCGCCTGGTCCAAGGTCAGCTCCCGTCAGATGGACAATTCCGACGCCACAAATTTGATAAGGTGACCAAGTGCTCGATGTAACGCGGCCAATGATCTTGCCGTTTAGCTCCAGCGTTTGACCCCGCAGAGCGATGCCGCCCACCACTCGTATACCCCAACTTCGGCAGGTTTTATCGGCGACCATGAGGGCATTGCGACCGACAAAATCTCCGCTTTCAAAGTCGATAAACTTGCCCAAGCCAACTGAGAAAGGCGTTGTGTCTGGCGTGAAGTCCTGACCCGCCGACAGCAAGCCTGCCTCAATCCTACGGCAACGAAAGCCAGGCGTCGCTGTCAGGATCATTCCCATTTTTGCTCCTTCTTCAAGAATTAGGTCTCCGAGCATCTCGGTGTTGTTTTCGGGGCGGAAATATATTTCCCAGCCCAACTCATTAGTGAAGCCCGTCCGGCTGATGATCACCTTCTCGCCAGCCATTGAAACTTCGGTCCAATCAAAATAGCGCCATGGGCTTGGCATGTCGCTGTCGAGTAAGTGCTCCAAAAGTTTCATGGATCGCGGTCCCTGAATTTGGCTCACCCAAATGTCAGGATCGCTGATCGTGACATCGAGACCGATTGCGTGTGCTTTGTACCATGAGAAGAGATCGCCATCGGCTTGTGCAAACCAGAAGACATCAGATGCAACGCGCAGTAACAGGCCGTCGGTGATCATACCGCCGTCATCGTAGCAGGCGAACTGATAGGAACAACGACCTATTTTGACCTTAGACACATCTCGTGGAAATATTCGCTGCAAGAGCGCCAACGCATCTGGCCCAGAAATCTGATAGGGATGTTCGTCGGTATGACGAAGAATGATCTCCTGACGCGTTTTCCAATACATTTCATCGGGCGAGGCGTTTGACATCTTCTCTGGTGTAAGTCGACCAGCATATAGCGAATACTCTGGGTCATGGGGCAGCTCCTGATAGGTCAGGGGATGAACGGCCATTGTGCGCGCCAGTTCTACGGGGCGGTCTCCTTCAACGGGAATAGGTTTTACAGAAAAGCGGAGTTTCTTGAGAGAGGCGTGCATCGCGCGTGTCCTTATTTGCTCAGTTCTTGGGGTGGGCAACGGAGTTTCTCAGTATGCCGACAGTCGAAACTTCGACTTCGACCACATCGGCGGGTTTAAGAAACACATTTGGGGTGCGGCTTCCGCCTGTGCCGTCGGGCGAGCCAGTGGCGATTACATCTCCGGGGTTCAGCTGGGTAATGTGCGATAGGTAGGAAATTAGCTTTGGCAGATCGTGGATCATTTCGGCCGCAGTTGTCTCTTGCATGACCGTTCCGTTAACGCGCGTCACAAGCCGCATCTCTTCGATCGGGGCAGCTTCATCAGGTGTCACTAGCCAAGGGCCCCATGCGCCAGAAGCATGGAAATTTTTTCCTGCATGGATCGAGTGTTTTTGCCAGTTCCGCACGGACCCTTCGTTCATGCAGGAATATCCAGCCACATGCTCTAGAGCGGTCGCCTTTGCGACATGGCGACAGCGCGTGCCAATAACAACGGCGATCTCACCTTCAAAATCGTAGCTGAGGCCTGCATCCCCAAGTGGCATTTCCAGCGGCTGGGAGTGGGCAACAAAGCTGTCGTCGTGGCGTCCAAAAATGACAATATTATCGGCCTCGAATGTGGCTCCCGCAACTGGATAAGGCTTGTTGTAATTTAATCCAACGCAAAGAATTTTGGATGGGTGCGGCACAGGAGACAAAAAGCGTACCGAGGTCAAGGTCAGGGACGTAGTATCACAAAAGTTGGGCAAATCTGCCAGTTTCCCTTTATCAAGAAACGCGCGCAGCGTTGGGAATTCCACCAATTTACTGGTACTAACAGGGCGCAATTTGTCACCCTCAACCAAACCATAAAGCGCGCGGCCTTCATGAATAAAACTTGCGATTTTCATGGAACATCTCCAAGGAAGGCTTCTTCCAATCGCCGCACTTTTGCGGATAGTTTCGCATTCATCGGGGTCTGGATATTGTGTTTTTTACCAAGTAGCGGGATAGCACCGTTGATGAATTCAATCTCTGATGCGCGCCGCGCCATGTGATCAAGCCTCATCGAGGGGCTGGCTTTTGCAACCACTTCGGCGAACTTGGTGACGTAGTCGATCGGATCGTCGAAAGAAAAGCGGATCTTCTCGGCTAGCCCGCATGCATAGGCCTCTTTTGTGCACGCAAGAGCAGTGGCCCAATGATTGGCATTTGAGAGAAGCTCTCCGACAGTGCAATCATAGACGGTGCAAGGTGCTGATAGTGTCACATTGCACAGCAGTTTTTCCCAGATCAGCTGGTGGATATCGTCAAAAGCCTTGGCGTTGAAACCTGCCCGTTGCCATATCTTTTCCATTGAATTGAGCCGCGGTGTCATGCCGCCTGCAACCTCTCCCAGACGGATTAGCTTCATGGCTGTGTGGTGCATAAACCCTGGCTCAACCATCGAGGCTCCAAAGCCGTCTGCTACGCCAAGTAGCGTGCTCTCGGCGGGCAAGTAGTCGGCAATGCGCGCCCCTGCGCCAATACCATTCTGGATCGTCAGCACCGTTGTGTTCGCACGAATGAGCGGGGCAATTGCCTTTGCCGCCATACCCACCGCAGAGGCCTTTGTGGCGATAATAACAAGTTCGGCTGCTTCGGCAAGATTAGGTGAAACAGAGGCTTGGATACCCTTGATTTGATGATCGCCATCGGGCCCGCGCATGCGTAGACCGCTAGCGTTGATTGCAGAGACATGCGCTTCCCAAGGATCAACGGCCACAACACTGTGGCCTGCCATTGCAAAGCGGGCTGCATAGAGAGACCCCATCGCGCCTGCGCCGAATACTGCAATCTTCACGGTCTTTTTGCCTCACATTATAAAAGCTTGCGCTGTACTTTAAACTTGCGTCTTTGCCCACAGTACCAGTACATTTTCACATATGGTAATATTAGTGCTACCGTCATGTAAACCGTTAACCTTTCAGGAATGCTTTGGATTCGACTTCGGTGGTCCATTGCCCTGACCGCACATATTGTTGGCTGGCATCGATGTAGGGTTGAAAATCCCAAACGGGTGGAACACCAATCTGATGTGATTTTTGGATAAGGCGGCGGCGGTTTTGATCAGCTACGATACGTTGCTTCAGTTTTTTTGAATCCCAAGCTTCATCAGCAATTGCAACCATTGCTTTTAGCACCTCGGTATATGCTGGGTCCCCAGCAAGGTTAATAAGTTCGTCCGGATCTGTTTCCAAGTCGAACAACATAGGTGGGTCGACCTCGCTATAGAAAAGTTTCAGACGATTTTTGATTAAAAGAAATGTCGGATTGAAAATTCCTTCAGCTAGAAATTCAGCCAAAATTGTTCGCTCATCGATAGGGTCGCCGAACAATGTTGGAACAAGCGAATTACCATCAGTTTCTAAAACCTGATCCAAAACCCCTGAAATATCCGCAAATGTTGGCAAAATATCTAATAAAGAAACCGTTTCCTTTACTCTCTTTGCGGCTAAGCGATCGGGTGACCAAAAGATTAACGGGACCCGCGACGACCATTCAAAGAAAGACTTTTTATAGTACATCCCACGTTCTCCCATCATGTCACCATGATCAGATGCAAATACAAAGATTGTGTCCTTCAACAATCCCGTCTCTTCTAGTGTTCCGACAAGAGCGCTGATCTTGTTATCAATATATTCAATTGATGCATAATAGCCGTGCCTAGCGCGTTTTATCACATCGTCCGTGATGTCTTTATCGCCAACCGAGTAATGCTCATGAATGCGCGCGCTGTGAGCGTCTTGCTCCGCTAGCGGAATGGCGGGGACCTTAGGCAGATCAATTTCTGAATCGTCATAGATATCCCAAAACTCAGGGCGGGCGACATAGGGGTCATGTGGGGATGTAAAAGACACGGTCAACATGAAGGGTTGCTTCGAGCCGTCGCGGGACCGATCATAGAGCCAACGAACCGCTTGCGCTTGCACGTCATCATCATAGTCAATTTGTAAAGAGCGAAGACATGGCCCCGTTTCTATGATGTTCTGCATATCTTGAAATCTAACTTTCGCGTCTGGTTCCGACCAGTTTGGCGTCCAGCCAAAGTCGGAAGGATAAATGTCTGTTGTCAAACGCTCCTCATAACCATGAAGCTGGTCGGGCCCGACAAAATGCATCTTGCCTGACAAACATGTTCTGTATCCAGCGAGGCGTAGGTAGTGCGCAAAAGTTGGAATGGCCGATGAAAACTCTGGGGCATTGTCGTACCCACCAATTTTCGAGGGCAAGAGGCCTGACATCATCGACAAGCGTGAAGGTCCACAAAGCGGTGAATTGCAGTAAGTGTTTTCAAATACGACACCCTCGCGAGCTAGGCGCGACATTGCGGGCGCTTTGACCACTTTATGTCCGTAAAAAGGGAGCGCCTTAGCAGACAGCTGATCGGCCATGACGAAAACAATATTAGGCTGCTTCATTTGCTCTTCCGAATCCGATGATTTATCAAAATTTTCACTAATCAAACACCAGTTAATACATTTGGGCAATTGCGCGCCAATTAAAAATTTATATTTCTAACCTAATTCAATTTTTTATTCTCGGAAGTCCTAGAAAACATCTGGGGTTTTTTTCCGCTGAGCGAAATAAAGCGACCAATTTAGCAACGCAGGCTTTTAAAAAGAAGAAATTTTGCATTCACAAAGCTACTATGTGACAGGTTTAAATACCTGTAAAAGTTTATATGAATCAAATGAAGTATGAAAATTGATAGATCAAATTTTAGCGCGCCGGTTTGTTTATTTTATTTACCACATCTGTTTCTAGATTGGCAGTTCACTTTGATAATTTAAGATATTGAATCGTGGAAATTATCGACAAGTTTGCAATATCTCTACCTTGCCTAATACTTTGGAAGCTCGATTTTAAAGTTGGTCAGCTTCATACGTTTGCCAAGACATCATACGTTTCCGAAACCATGTTCTTTGGCGTTTGGCGAATTGGCTTGAGGCGGTCACGGCGCGGGTCTTGGCTTCATCCAAAGTGAACTGCCCCAGTAGGTGAGCGATCAATTCAGGGGCGCCAATGGCCTGTGAGGATTGCCATTTGGAGTCCCAAAACTCCAAATTGCGGCGCGCTTCTTCCAATGCACCCTCCGCGATCATAATATCGAAGCGTCGCTTCAGCCTGTCGTTGAGCCAATCCACCGGGCTGGTTAAATGTAGCGCATGACAGGCCTCCAAAGGCAGCAGCGGCGGCG
>Ga0209304_1001377_pt1 | contig 14819 bp, 10 predicted proteins | sample COGITO_mtgs_1004_4_FD_184789 | JGI IMG/M metagenome (GOLD analysis project Ga0209304, IMG submission 184789) | Pelagic marine microbial communities from North Sea - COGITO_mtgs_100423 (SPAdes) (version 2) | ecosystem: Environmental > Aquatic > Marine > Epipelagic ...
TTTAATAAATATTTAGGATAAATTATAGATAATAATGTAAATAAATCATATAAATCTAAATGATTTTTAATATAATATGTGTTCACATTTTCTGCTAACATACTTGTTTTATATATATCAACTATGGTTTCTAGATCGTTTGTTATAAAATGAACATTATCTAATATATCAAAATAAAGATTATTTGTATTCTGTGAATATCTTATAATATCATTCAAATCATTTGATGTATATATTTTATTTATTGTATTATTTATAAAATTATCTTCATAATTAAATATATTATTATTATTATTATTATTTAAATTCAATATCTCAATATTTGATATTATATTATTTATTTTTTTATCTGATTTTTTAATTAAATTTTCTTTATCTTTTTCAGATAATTTTATGTTTTTATTAGATAATATTTTATCTGTTATTGATAATATATTTTTATAACTATAGTTTATTTCAATAAATTTAGATTGTGATAATATTTTTTTAAAATATTTATGATTTATATTTGAAGATATAAATATTATAGGATGATTTTGTTTATGAATATTTAATTTAGAAATATAATTTATTATATCATTTATAATTTGTTTATTATGTTTTAAAAATAATTCTAAATTATCAAATACAAGCGCATTATATTCATATGTTTTATCAAACATCATTAATATATTCTTTCTACCCAATGCTTCATCAATATATTGTTTTATATTTTGTTTTTCCTTGAAGAAGTCAATATTAATATGTATTATCTTATATTTATTTAAAATACATTCCGCCAAAGTTGTTTTCCCGGACGAATCGCGACCATGAATAAATAGAAATTGATTTTTATAATCTTTAGTTATCCACTCATTTATAGATTTAATATCTTTCCTAGTTAAAAAAAAATCATTAATATTCATATAATTTAATTAATATTTATCCTTTATACGTTATTGATTACATTTGTCATACCGCTTTAATATATATAATAATTAATTATACTATATACAATAAAATTTAAATATACATATATATATATATATAAATGTCTAAAAATTTATCACTCAGTCATAAAAAAAAAATATCTGATGGACTTAAAAAATACCACAAAACTTGTAAAAAGTCAAAAAGTAAATCTTCTTCAAATACCGATAAAAAATTTAATAGTTTCTTGGCGGGAATTAAATCTAAATCTAAATCTAAATCCAAATCTAAATCTAAATCTAAATCCAAATCTAAATCTAAATCTAAATCTAAATCAAAAAAAGAATTAAATAAAAAACTTCAACAAGAAATTAATAAGCTTAAAAAATGATTCAATGATTACAATTCACTAATTAAAACTAGTACCAGACATATTATTTCTAGCTGTCAAATCTGAAGTATAATTATTTTTGTTATTTGCTTTGGGCATTTCCATAGGTAATGGCAATCGACTTGTATCATTCAAATAGTGTTGGTGCATTTCATAATTACTAAATATTTTACCCAAACTATATTGAACTACTAATCCATTTAATTTTTGGATTTGTAATTTAATCCTTTCTAATGTTTTATCTGCCGAATTACTATATTTTAAATAGATGCCTCTCATAATTGTTAATAATATTATATTAGATTGATTATCAATTCTATCATTTTTTTCTTTGTAAAATTCATATTTAATCAATTTTTGAATATTCATAACATTGTCATCAGAAAAAAAATATTTACTTAATAACGTTTCTTCTAATACTCCACTCAATATATCATCAGCACAACCCATCGATCTACTTCCTGGTTCAATTTTTATATCATTATTAACTAATATATTATCCATAGCACCATCATATTCATATATATCTGGCATCAATCCTTGACCATTTCCTGTTACATCATCTATTACTGTACCATCTAATCCACTAGTTCCTGTTATATTACTCATATATTATTATATATATATTTAAATTTATATTTTAATTAACATAATTTTTTAATATATCCTAACAATTCATCTAATTCTTCAAACCACATTGTTTTAATATCCTTATTTAATACTATATCTATTTCTCCTTTTATTTTATTTAATTCTTTATTTAATTCTTCTACTTTATCTAATGTCATTGAATATATTGGCATATTAATTAAATAATTATATCCATTATTAACAACCGTAAATTTACTTGCTTCTTTTATAACACTTGTTTGTGTATCATATAAATGATATTTACTATCAAATAATTGTTTTAATAAATCATTCTTACTACATTCGGACACTTTAATTATTTTTTGAATAACTTCATTTATAAATCTAATCTTATTATCTAAAATACATAATTTATTATTTAATTCATTCAAAATGTATTCTTTTCTTTTTATATATAAATTAGTTCTTACTTTATAATGTTCATCCATAATTTGATACGGAGAATCATACTTATTAATGACATTGTCTTTATTATATGCATGAACATTATTTAATGAAATACTTGTAACTAATTTTAGTTTCTTTTCAAATAAAGTATAACCATCTTTTTTCGTAAATAACTTATCTTCATATATAAAATCATCTGATAATACAATCTTAATATTAATATCTTTTTCAGTTGAATAATTATCAAAATCAACAATCATATCACATTTTTCTGATAATATATTATCTTCTAAGAAATGTATATATTTATCAGTCCATTCACCAATTGGTAATTCTGTAATTACTAATTCATTGTCATTTAATTCATATATGCCTTTTGTTATATAATTTTTATCTGATATTTTAATAATATTGCCTTTGAAACCTTTATAAAATGGACTCATTTCCTTATAGGTCCCTATTGTATTTTTTCTTTTGATATTTTTAATAATTTCAACAGGGTTATATTGTGGGATACTAGTACTCCATCCAGTTCCAATACCTACCATGCCATTTACTAATACCATTGGAATAATTGGTACATAATATTCAGGTTCTACTGGTAATCCATCATCATCTAAATATTTTAATAATGGTAAGTCATCTTTTCTAAAGATTAAATCCGTAATTGGATTAATTTCCGTATGAATATACCTAGAAGATGCCGCATCATTGCCACCCATAATTCTAGTTCCAAATTGACCATTCGGCATTAATAAATTAATATTATTTGATCCTACAAAATCTTGTGCCATACCAATAATTGCTCCTTGCAATGACGCTTCACCATGATGGTATGCCGCATGTTCACTAACATATCCCGACAGTTGTGCCACTCTAATTTCAGAATATAATTTTCTTTTAAAGCAAGAATATAAAATCTTTCTTTGAGATGTTTTTAATCCATCTATACTCGAACCTATTGATCTGCTTGTATCTGAATTAGAGAAATGAATTAATTCTTTATTCACAAAATCATCAATATTTGTTTTCTTAATATTATAATCTAGAATAATTTCTTTATCATATTTCTTTAACCATTCCTTACGATTATCTGCTAATTTTTTATTAAATGCTAAATTCACTGATTCATCCGTTTTATCAGTAACAGAATAATCATTTACCTTTAATTCTCTAAAGTATTGTTTTGCTTCTTGTGCTGTAGATGTTCCTAATCCTTTATAATATTTAATATTATACTTATTAGAATTCTTTGTGGTTTTCTTCCAATTCTCATAATCTGTTAATGTATAAAATGGTTTTATATCTTTCTTTAAAGATACTTTTACAATTGGTGTAGTCATATATGAAATGAAATCAAAATTTAATAATTCTGGCCATAAATAATGGAACATATTAATTAATAATCCTTTAATATGGAATCCATCATGATCTTGATCTGTCATAATCATTATTTTACCATATCTTAATGATTTAATATCCTTATATTTTTTATTACTTTCCAATGCCAAAATCTTTTTAATATTAATAATTTCAGCATTAGAATTAATTTGTTTAATAGCTGCTTCACGGACATTTAATACTTTACCTTTCAATGGAAATACACCATATTTATCTCTACCCACTTCAGATAATCCAGCAATCGCCATAGACTTTGCAGAATCTCCCTCAGTTAAGATTAGTGTACATTCATGTGATTTCTTTGTTCCTGCCCAATTGGCATCATCTAACTTGGGAACAATAATCTTATTTTTCTTTTTACCATCTGTTTTCTTTAAATCTTTATTATCATTTTTATTATTTGCTTCTAAAATCTTATCAATTAATCCATTATTTGAACAGATCTTTTTGATAAACTTAGCAGATATAAGTGGTTTTGAACCAAACTTACTTTGAGATGTAATACATCTTTCTTTAGTCTGAGAATCAAAAGATGGATTTTCAATAACACTATTAATATATAGTGACATATATCTGCGAATAACTTTATCTTTAACATCTTTCTTATGCTTTTTCTTTATGAAATCAATAATACCCGTGGATATTTGTTTAGCAATACATTCTACATGAGAACCTCCTTTGCTAGTACAAATACCATTTACAAATGATACTTGTTCAAATGTATCATTATGAGATACTGAGAAGATAACATCCCATCTATCTGAAATAATTTCTTGGAATAATGAATTTGGAGAATCATTATATAATTTAATATAATCTAAGAATGATTTAATTTTAATTTTTTCATCATTTAGAGATACTGTTATAGATTTATCAGTAATTCCAGCAATATCATAAATCCTACGATACATTAATTTAATCATATCATCTGAATATTTCTCTAATTCAAATCTTTTAAAGTCACATTTCCAAGTAATTTTAGTATACGGTTTTCCTTGACATTTCTTAATAATAGGTTCATTACATTTAGTCATATTATTTTCCCAGGTTTGGGCATATTTTAACTTATTAATATGATCAACAGTTTCTATAGTAAATTCTTGTGAAAAGATATTTGCAAGTTTTGCTCCATATCCATTTTTACCACCAACAATTCTTTTTTCATCTTTTTTATAGTTAGATGATGTTAAAAGTTCACCAAAGATTAATTGAGGAATATATATTTTTTCTTTTTCATGTTTTTTTATAGTAATACCATTTCCATCATTTAATACAGTTATTGAATTATCTTCATTAAAGTTAATTTTAATTTGAGATACTTGGATAATATTAGGGTCTTCATCACTTTTACCTTGTAATCTAACAATTTGATCTCTCGCATTTACAAGAATCTCATTAAAGATATTCAATAATGCCGGGATATATTCAATTTCTTTAAACACGATTTTATTATCGTTTAAGATGGGCAGAACTTCATTAATTTTATCGATACCTCCGACATATGTATCAGGGGTGTCATAGATATGTTGTCTGAGTTCTTTCTTTTCATATTGTTCTGCCATTTTATAAATATATAGTTGATTTTTTTAAATATTAAATTATTTTTCAAATTTATATTTTATATTTAATCAATTAATTAATTTTTTATTTTTTTAATTAATTAATTTCTCCAAAATTTTTTTCTATGTTATATTATAAAAACAAAAAATGGGAGGAGGATTAATGCAATTAGTAGCTTATGGTGCACAAGATATTTACCTTACTGGTAACCCGCAAATTACTTTCTTTAAAGTTGTCTATCGCAGACACACTAACTTCTCTATGGAAGCTATTGAACAAACTTGGAATGGGACTTCGGCAGCTTCAGATGGTCGATGCACTGCCACCATTTCTCGCAATGGCGATTTAGTCCACAGAATGTATTTAGAATTAACTACAGGAGACACCGTCCTCGCTGAGGGGGGTAACTTTGGTGCCTCATGTATTACAGATGTTGAATTAGAAATTGGTGGTCAAAAGATTGATAAACAAAGTGGTTTATGGATGGAAACATGGGCTGAATTAACTGAACCTAATCCTACAGGCGCTTGTGGTAAAGCCAAGACCGGGAAAGTCATAGGTGGAACTTTGTTTCAAAAAATGAGTTTAATGGGTGGAGTAATAGATGGTGCCAGCTCTGGCACGGATATGGATAAGTTATTTGTTCCATTACAATTCTGGTTCTGTAAAAATCCTGGTCTAGCATTACCTTTAATTGCTCTTCAGTATCATGAAGTTAAAGTTGTCCTTAATCATACTATCGCATCAACGTTAGCCGCGACCGGACACAAGCAGGATAATAAATTATGGTGTGATTATATATACCTTGATACCGATGAACGTCGTCGTTTTGCTCAGGTATCTCATGAATACCTTATTGAACAGGTTCAAGAACAATCATTAACTGATGGTACCGGTGATCTTAATTTTAATCATCCCGTTAAAGAATTAGTGTGGTGTGCTTCAGCGAAAGTAAGTGGCACGGTGGCTCCGACATCAATAGCAATTGGAACAGAGACCCAGACGTATTTACTTAAATTAAACGGTCATGATCGTTTTTCTGCCCGTGACTGGAGATATTTTTCTAGAACACAAGTATGGCAACATCATTCGGGAGCAGGCGGATTGACTTCGGTGACTTCAGATGGAGACCTTGGTCTCGATGGACAATTCGATGACTCTATTGGGGTCTATTCATTTGCCCTCAAACCAGAAGAACACCAACCAAGTGGAACATGTAACTTCTCAAGAATTGATAACGCCAGACTAGAGGCATCCGCCCCCAGAAGCGGTATAAATAAAATCTTCGCCGTCAACTACAACGTCCTCCGTATCATGTCCGGTATGGGTGGATTAGCATACAGTAACTAAATAATTATTAAATAATATAATCTATTCTATAGATCTTAAATAATTAATATATTTTTCTAAATATTATAGTCATTTTTAAAAGAATTTAATTAATTTAAATTAATTAAATAATTTCTCTAAAATTTTTTTCTATGTTATATTATAAAAACAAAAATGGGAGGAGGATTAATGCAATTAGTAGCTTATGGCGCACAAGATATTTACCTTACTGGTAACCCACAAATTACTTTCTTTAAAGTTGTCTACCGCAGACACACTAACTTCTCTATGGAGGCTATTGAGCAAACCTGGAATGGTACCTCTGATGGGGCGAATGGTCGTTGCACCGCCACTATTTCCCGTAACGGTGATTTAGTTCACAGAATGTATTTGGAAATTACAAATACGTGTGCGGCAACTTTTAATAACCCTTCCTCTGCAGCGATTACCTCTATTGAATTAGAAATTGGTGGTCAAAAAATAGATAAACAATCAGGGAGATGGATGGAAGTTTGGGCTGAATTAACTGAACCTAATCCTACAGGTGTTCATGGCGCCGCTGGTGGTGTGAACGGGACCCTTTTTCAAAATATGAGTGGTATGGGTGGTGTACAGGCATCTAGTAATTCTGTACCATTTTTCATACCTTTACAATTTTGGTTTTGCCGTAATCCGGGACTTGCTTTACCTTTAATTGCCCTTCAATATCATGAAGTTAAAATTATTCTTGAACATAATATGTTTGCTGCTCTCACTGCTACTAAGAATAGATTATGGGCTGACTATATATATCTTGACACTGATGAACGTAGACGTTTTGCTCAAGTATCACACGAATATTTAATCGAGCAAGTTCAAGAACAAACAGTCGGTAAAGTTATAAGTACAGATTTAAATTTTAATCATCCAGTAAAAGAACTCATATGGACTGCTGCTACTGATGGGGCGGATGGTATTGCTGGAGCGGCTGCTTATACTACACTTATTCAACCAATGAGTACCGGTACAGTTCTACTAAAATTAAATGGTCATGATCGCTTTGCCGCTCGTGATAGTAGATATTTCTCCAGAACTCAAGTATGGCAACACCACACAGGAGCAGGAGGTCTTGATTCGGGTACTGGTGCGGGGGACGGAGCGTTTAATGATTCCATTGGTGTTTACTCATTTGCTCTTAAACCAGAAGAACATCAACCATCTGGAACTTGTAATTTTTCCCGCATTGATAACGCTCAATTAGTATTTGGTGCAGCACTAGTTTCATCAAATTGTAGTATTTTCGCCGTCAACTACAATGTCCTCCGTATCATGAGTGGTATGGGTGGTTTAGCATACAGTAACTAAATAAATAATCTATTTCTATAGATTTTAAATAATTAATATATTTTTCTAAATATTATAGTCATTTTTAAAAGAATTTAATTAATTTCTCCAAAATTTTTTTCTATGTTATATTATAAAAACAAAACAATGGGAGGAGGGTTAATGCAATTAGTAGCTTATGGCGCACAAGATATTTACCTTACTGGTAACCCACAAATTACTTTCTTTAAAGTTGTCTACCGCAGACACACTAACTTCTCTATGGAGTCTATTGAACAAACCTGGAATGGGACACAAGATAGCAATGGTCGTTGTACCGCCACTATTTCTAGAAATGGTGATTTAGTTCACAGAATGTATTTGGAAATTACCGAAGCGGCCGGCGGAAGCGTCCGGAACATGGACAATCCGGGCGCTTCATGGATTACAGATGTTGAATTAGAAATTGGTGGTCAAAAGATTGATAAACATACTGGTTTATGGATGGAAACATGGGCTGAATTAACTGAACCTAATCCTACAGGGACTGTTTCAAACGCCGCGGGCGAAACCGCAACATCATTTCAAAAAATGAGCGGTATGGGTGGTGTAAATGTAACCTCGGGCGACGGCACCGGATTCACAAAAGTTTTTGTCCCATTACAATTTTGGTTCTGTCGTAATCCAGGTCTGGCATTACCCCTAATCGCCCTTCAGTACCATGAAGTTAAAATTATTCTTAATCATACAATAACTTTGTCCTGGGCGACTGGGAAAAACTCATTATGGGCTGATTACATCTATCTCGATACCGATGAACGTCGAAGATTCGCCCAGGTTTCCCATGAATATTTAATTGAACAGGTTCAAGAACAGACTGTGACAGTAGCCGTCACCGGCGGGAACACTGATCTCAATTTCAACCATCCTGTAAAAGAATTGATATGGACAGTAAAAAAATCGAAAGTTGGGGTCGATGTCACTGCGAACACCGGTGTTCATGGCAGCGCAGCAAACGTAACATTTGGACTTAAACTAAATGGACACGATCGTTTTGCTGTTCGTGATTTCAGATATTTCACCAGAACTCAAGTATGGCAACATCACTCTGGTCCGGGTGGAATCACTCCGGCCAACTCCGGAGGTCCGGGAAAATTCGATGACTCTATTGCTGTTTATTCGTTTGCCCTTAAACCTGAAGAACATCAACCATCTGGTACGTGCAACTTCTCTCGCATTGATAATGCTCAATTAGTTTCTACTGGAACAGCAGTCAATGTTGACACAATCTTCGCCGTCAACTACAATGTCCTCCGTATCATGTCTGGTATGGGCGGTTTAGCATACAGTAACTAAATAAATAATAATTTTTCTAAATATTATAGTCTTTTTTAAAAGAATTTAATTTTCTTTTTTTTTTTTTCTATGTTATATTATAAAAAACTGGATGGGAGGGGGGGTAATGCAATTAGTAGCTTATGGCGCCCAAGATATTTACCTTACTGGAAACCCACAAATTACTTTCTTTAAAGTTGTATATCGCAAACACACTAACTTCTCTATGGAATCCATTAAACAAACTTTCAGTGGGACTGCTCACTTTGGTAATGAAGTTGTTGCCACAATCTCCAGAAATGGTGATTTAGTTGGCAAAATGTATTTGGAGCATGTTGTTAAATTGGTGGCGGCAAGTGCAGCCGCCCACCAGTATATTAATATCTGCCCGAATTATGGATCTAATTTAATTAAGGAATGTGAAATAGAAATTGGTGGTCAGAGTATTGATAAACATTATAGTCACTGGCACTCAGTTTATTCCCAATTAACTGAATTTAATCCATCAGGAGCTCAATCTAATGGTTACGACCTTGTTGATGTCGATTCACACTACGGCGCCTTCACCACATTCGGGGGCCTCGAGGAAGGGTCCGCTGTGAAATCAACCTTATTTAATACTATGTCTGGCAATGGCGGTCCTGTTTCTACGGGTTTAAACGCCGGTCCTGGCGAGGCAGGGATGCGGACTATGGGTTCGTGGACTATCAATGCTCAAGCTGGGGCCATCGCGGACGTCGCAAGTGCAACAATATTTATTCCTTTATATTTTTGGTTTTGCCGTAGTCCCGGTCTAGCGCTGCCTTTAATCGCTCTTCAATATCATGAAGTTAAAGTTAAAATGACATTCGACGATAAAATAAACCTATTTAACAATACAGTTGAGGGCGATAGTAATAACGTCATGAACGCCCCGTTCACAGATGCTAATGATACGGTCGGCGATGCGCAGAGCGTCGTGGTTCCCGGCCTCACCAACCACACGGTATCAGACATTAATGACGGGCTTATAACTCAGGATTTTAATTTATGGTGTGATTATATTTACCTAGACACAGAGGAAAGACGTCGTTTCGCTCAAGTATCGCACGAATATTTAATCGAACAAGTACAATTCCAAAGTTTTGATAATAGGGGCACTTTAGATTTAAATTTTAACCACCCTGTTAAAGAATTAATATGGACCAGAACACCATCTTCTATATTTACCGCCCCCGGTGACGACCTGGGAATCGGCCCCGCCCGCCGTGAGCTCCTCCTCAAAAGGCTCCCCGAAACAATGTCAGGAAATTTCCAGTTAAAACTGAATGGTCATGACCGCTTCCAAGAAAGAGATACTAAATACTTCACAAGAACTCAAGTATGGCAACACCACACTGGATATGGTTCAACAATTAATTCTGATGCCATTGCTGTTTATTCATTTGCCCTTAAACCTGAGGAACACCAACCCTCTGGCACCTGTAATTTCTCAAGAATTGATAGCGCCCAATTAACTGCTACCAATGCGGCAGCTTATAACGTTTACGCCGTCAACTACAACGTCCTCCGTATCATGTCTGGTATGGGTGGTTTAGCTTACAGTAATTAAATAAATAAACTAAAAATTTTAACATATTTTATAAAAAAATAAATAAAAAATAAAAAAAGAATTTAGTTTCCCCAAAATTTTTTTCTATGTTATATTATAAAAACAAAAATGGGAGGAGGATTAATGCAATTAGTAGCTTATGGCGCACAAGATATTTACCTTACTGGTAACCCGCAAATTACTTTCTTCAAAGTCGTCTATCGCAGACACACTAACTTCTCCATGGAATCTATTGTTCAAACATTCTCTGGTACTGCTGGCTTCGGTGGTGAAGTTGTTGCCACAATCTCCAGAAATGGTGATTTAGTTGGCAGAATGTATTTGGAACACGCCGCTAATTTTACAAGCGTGGATCCAGACAATGACGACCAGATTGGATTAGTTGAAAGATATGGTGATTCATTAATCAAAGAATGTGAAATTGAAATTGGTGGTCAAAAAATTGATAAACATACTTCCATGTGGAATCGTGTTTATTCTGATTTAACTGAATTTAATCCAAGTGGTCATTTCGGGGGGAATTTGGATCCTACAGCTGTACTCGTCGGATCGAATTCGGATGGAACTTTATATCAAAAAATGAGCGGGAATGGGTACGGATTTAATACTTCTACATATCACAATACTGATAGTGGTTTTGGGGCCGCTAATGGGGTTTTTAATGGATTCGATTATACTAAAGGTGTGTCATCGTCAGCGTCAGCTAAAATTGATATTGGGAGAATATTTTTACCATTAAATTTCTGGTTTTGCCGCAATCCTGGTCTCGCATTACCGTTAATTGCCCTTCAATACCATGAAGTCAAGGTTAAAATGACTTTTGAAACAATTGCTAATTTGGGGAGGTATGATGGATCCGCCAATAATGAATTTACCGCTAACGCTATCCCCATGCCCATAGGTACTAGTACAGGTAAGGTCAAATTGGATGGAAAAGAATTTAATTTATATTGTGATTATATCTATCTAGATACTGATGAAAGACGTAGATTCGCCCAGGTATCTCACGAATATTTAATTGAACAATTACAGTATTCGGAAAGTATTATTAATTCAGCATCACCATCAATTGATCTTAATTTCAATCACCCAGTTAAGGAATTAGTCTGGACTATGAGAAATGAAACTGTTGGTACCGATAAAGGGAGATGCCAACCGCTGGGCGCAGCTGGAACTGCTCAGGGAGATACAACTGCTAGTCCTGTTTCTCTGGATACTATGGAAGGTACTTGGCAATTGAAACTGAATGGACATGATCGTTTTAAAGAAAGAGATAATAAATATTTCACTAGAACTCAAGTATGGCAACATCACACTGGATATGGTGCTGTACCAACATTTGGCGTAACTAACTCTGATTTAGATACAGATGCGGCTGCCCCTATGGGTTCAGACGCTATTGCTGTTTATTCCTTTGCTCTTAAACCTGAAGAACATCAACCTTCGGGTACTTGTAATTTCTCAAGAATTGATAACGCACAATTGGTTGGATCGGGTCTGAAAGTTGCGGTCCGGGGTACGCCCACACTCATTGCAAAGGACACTTCAGGACCCACCAACACAGTTAAACTAACAATCTTCGCCGTCAACTACAATGTCCTCCGTATCATGAGTGGTATGGGTGGTTTAGCTTATTCTAACTAAGTAATTTATATTTAATATATTTTTATTCATTTAACAATTCTTTTAAAAGAATTTAAATTAATTAAATTAATTTCTTTAAAATTTTTTTCTATGTTATATTATAAAAACAAAAAATGGGAGGAGGATTAATGCAATTAGTAGCTTATGGCGCACAAGATATTTACCTTACTGGTAACCCACAAATTACTTTCTTCAAAGTCGTCTACCGCAGACACACTAACTTCTCTATGGAATCTATTGTCCAAACATTCAGTGGTTCTGCTGATTTCGGTTCTGATGTTGTTGCCACAATCTCCAGAAATGGTGATTTAGTTCACAGAATGTATTTGGAGCATGATGTAAGTTTAAAAACCGTAAACAATAACGAGACCTTAGCAATCGGTTGTGATTATGGAAGTCATGTAATGAAAGAATGCGAATTAGAAATTGGCGGTCAAAGAATTGATAAGCATTATGGTCACTGGCATTCTGTTTATTCACAGTTAACAGAATTTAATCCAACTGGCTCTCAGAGTACCTTATTTAATCTTATGAGTGGAAATGGAACTGGAGTGGATACAGAAGTTGCAGCAACTCCCGAAGCGAATGGTTTTACCACGACTTCCAATGATGGTGGTAAAGATACTGCTATTGCTAAACTGTTTGTCCCTTTATATTTCTGGTTTTGTCGTAATCCTGGTTTAGCATTACCTTTAATCGCTCTACAATACCACGAAGTAAAAGTTAAAATTACTTTTGAAGGGATAGATAAATTAATTGCAATTGATGACGGCTCCACTTTTGCCACAAGTGGTCAAGCTGTGGGTGGGGCTGAGAATGTCACTGATGCAGGAACAGATTTTAAACTATGGTGCGATTATATTTACCTTGATACCGATGAGCGCAGACGCTTTGCTCAAGTTTCACACGAATACCTTATTGAACAAGTTCAGTTTGCATCAGAAGGAACAGGTGGAACTATTGATCTTAATTTTAATCACCCCGTTAAAGAATTAATCTGGTCCGGTCAGCGGAAAGTAGGGTTGTCGCTCGCGACAGCATTATTATTATATGAAAGAGATAAACTCTGTGCTTCTGCTCTTGACGAAACCGCTCTACTCAAATTAAATGGTCATGATCGCTTTAAAGAGAGAGATCTCAGATATTTCACAAGAACTCAAGTATGGCAACACCATACTGGTTATGGTTGTACGCAAACATCGACCGGTAATAATACTGACACAATAGCCGTATACTCTTTCGCCCTTAAACCCGAAGAGCACCAGCCTTCTGGAACCTGTAACTTCTCGCGCATTGACAATGCTCAGTTAGTTCAATCCTTAGCAAAACCTGTAAATGTCTACGCAGTTAACTACAATGTCCTCCGTATCATGTCGGGTATGGGTGGTTTAGCTTACAGTAATTAAATTAAATAAACTAAAAAAATTAAAATATATTTTATAAAAATAAATTAATAAAGATTATTCATAACATTTTGAATCTCTTCATTACTTTTTCTTCTATGTGAAACATTAATAGTTAATTCAGTTAATGTTTTTAAAACTTCTACCTTTTTTTCTTCTGATAAATTTATAGAATCGCCTGATAATGTATATTCATCTAATTTTTTAAAATGGTTATGTTCTCTGAATGTAGGACCACCTTCTCCGATCCATAGTTTTAGAACTTCTACAAATTTTTCAATATCATCTAAGTTCTCATCAACTTCTGTCCCTTCTTTTAATAGATTTTCAACGTGTCTTCTTCTAATTTCATTTCCAGACCATTTGCCCAAAACTTCTACTAAAGTTTTAAGTGAACATAATTGATCAGAAACTACGGGTTCACTACTTTCAACTGGAGTAGTTGTAGGGACTTCAGTAAGAATGTTACGGATATCTGCGGCGACCTGTTCAACTGGACCGGCGGTCTCTTCAGGTGCTTCTTCTTCTACGGGACCGGCGGTCTCTTCAGGTGCTTCTTCTTCTACGGGACCGGCGGTCTCTTCAGGTGCTTCTTCTTCTACGGGACCGGCGGTCTCTTCAGGTGCTTCTTCTTCTACAGGTTCTTCTTCTTCTTCAACGGGTGCTCCCGATACCTCTTCTTCGACAGCTGCTTCTTCTCCCGCTTCTACAGATTCAACAGGTTCTTCTGGACCTGCGGTATCAGTACCTTCGGTCTCCGGATCATCTGTAATTTCTACTTGAATATTAGACTCTACAGGTTCCGAAGTAATTTCAGTCAAATCTAGAGTGCTATTATCAGACATTTTATATACTAACAAATATTTTAATTTTTATTTTTTTTTTTATAGACCATTTTTTTTTTTTAGATTTTTTT
>Ga0209304_1001383_pt1 | contig 14788 bp, 14 predicted proteins | sample COGITO_mtgs_1004_4_FD_184789 | JGI IMG/M metagenome (GOLD analysis project Ga0209304, IMG submission 184789) | Pelagic marine microbial communities from North Sea - COGITO_mtgs_100423 (SPAdes) (version 2) | ecosystem: Environmental > Aquatic > Marine > Epipelagic ...
TAGGCATAATTAAAATATAAATCAATGAAATCAATGAAATCAATGAAATTAATGAAGTTCACAGCTTTATTTTTGATTGTTATTTCAATCTTATCTTGTAGTGAAGAAGAGAGTATGGAAAACGATAATTTGGCTCCCCAAAGTTCAGTTAAAAAAATTGACATGAATTCTGTTGGAAGTAATTACAGTCAGTTGAGACGAGACATTCAATCTCATAATAATTTAGATTTCACCATAGGAGAGATGAATTTTGAGATGAGAAACATGAAACCCGTTGAAGGTTTGGATGTGGAGAACACTATAATTCTTGAAGATGAAATAGGTGATAGAACTATAATTGTTGACAATAATGTAAGATCTATTTATGTTAGATATACAGATAACGCTAATGAAATAAACTACACCTTATATGGGTATGAAGATCCTAAACTTTTAGCGGGCTTACTAAAAACAAAAGAATATAATATTGATTTGTTAAGACAAAATAGGTCGTCTAAAAACGTCTCAAATAAATTTAATGAAAAACTCCATTTTAAATCTACAGAGACATCTTTTGTAATAGGAAAAGCAATCGTAACAACAACAAACGAGCAGGACCTTTTAAGTATGCGGCGCACTACAGGTCTTACATGCTCTATGGTAAATGAACATGAGGATGAGGTTGACGTATTAATAGAAAATGGAAGTGATGGGAGCCCAATTAGGCCAAGACCTTCTTGGAATCTCAAAATATATAAAAGACGTATGTACACAAATGTTTCTAGTAACATTGATTTACTAATAAAATCTTTTAAATCATTGTCTTCAGAGGTAGTGTATATTGGTAGCGATCAATCTGGGCATATTCCTCTTTTAAAATCTAATTCTAATGATATGCCCGTACATTTATATATATCATATATTCAAGCACCACATAGACTAGAGTTTAATAATCATGCCGAATCACTAATTCGTGATATTACGTCGTACTTAGAGAATGAAGTTTTTGAACCAAAAGACAGGAATAATATTTACATATATTTAAAAGAAAATGGGAGACCTTTTTCTGGTAACAGATTAGGGATGGCAGTTTCCCGTGAAACTCCTGACGAATATCACCTGGGGGTAGTAGTTAGTACTGCGATCCCATTCGTGCACGTAATTGGACACACCTTAGGAGCGTTCCATTTTGATGACCTTGCTTACGATATGACTGAAATTGACACGTATTATCTTGCTTATAGTGTAATGTATTCATCGTATGGGGGGAGCGAAAATATATTTATAAAACCAAAATTTTATAATACAGGAAACAGATGGCGTATTAAAAAGACCCTAAATGGATTTTACCCATTTGATTAGTAAAAATTAAAGTTACCATTTTATTTAAAAATAGTAGAAGGAAGCAATATTTTAATACGAGCTTTATTCTGCTATTTTTTTGTTAACCAATGGTATAAATAGCCCGCGTTTCATTAAATTTGACAAATGCAAAAAACCTTGACTCATAAAGTTTTTTCAATGACGCTGGCGCTTTTAGTGCTTTTGTCCACATTTTCATTTAAAATTGAAGCTCATTTTTGTGGACCAAAAATTGTAGATGTTGCAGTCTTTTCGAAGGTTACATCGTGTTGTAGCGCTACATTAGACACCAATTCTAAAATTCAGTTTTCCAAAATCAGCTGCTGCACAAACAAGGTTGTTTCTTTTGATGGTTTAAAGGAATTAAATGTTGTTTCATCTATGGATGAGCTACAGCTTGCAAAGGTTTTTCAATCGCTTTCAAAATTCAATAGTCATCAGACTTTATTCATTTCTTTAGTTGTTGGTTATGACCCCAATTATTTTTCACCCGATTTGATAGTGGACTCTCAAATTGAACATCAAGTTTTTCTGATTTGATTTTAGTACTATAGACACATTCTTAGGCTTACATCACGCTTGTTAAATGCCTTTTTGTAGTATTCTTATAAATTAAATCACAATGAAATCTATATTATATCTTATCATTTTCTTTCCATTTTTTGTTTTTTCACAAAGTGAAATCAAAGGAAAAATCATGGAATTAAATTCCCAAAACCAGCAGATTCCTTTGCTCGGAGCCAATGTGTTTTGGCTCAACACATCCATTGGAACCATTACTTCAGAGGAAGGAACGTTCAAGCTGCCTTATAAGCCCTCTTACAAAAAACTAGTGATTAGTTTTGTTGGCTTTAAAACAGACACGCTTAGGGTCGACAGTCCAAAAATGATTCGTCATTTGTTAGAAGCCTCTGATGATTTGGGAGAAGTAACCGTGTCTGCGAGAAAAAAATCCTCGGCAACCTCTTATCTCTCATCTCAGAATATTTCTACCATAAGTAGTAAAGAGCTTTTGAAAGCTGCTTGTTGTAATTTGTCCGAAAGTTTTGAAACCAACCCCTCTATTGATGTCAATTTTACGGACGCCATATCGGGGACAAAGCAAATTAAAATGCTCGGTCTCACGAGTCCTTATATTTTAATTACCACTGAAAATATTCCCTCAATTCGTGGCGCGTCGCAAGCCTACGGCTTGAGTTTTATCCCTGGGACTTGGGTAGAGAGTATCCAAATTACAAAAGGAGGTGGAAGTGTTGTCAACGGGTTTGAAAGTATTGCGGGACAAATCAATGCAGAGTTGGTGAAACCCACCACGGATAATACGGTTTTTGTCAATGCCTATGGATCTTTGAATGGTCGGACAGAATTCAATACGCATTTTAACACCACGCTTTCTGAGAAGTGGAGCACAGGACTGTATGTGCATGCAAATAACAGATCACAAAAATTTGACAGAAATAACGATTCATTTCTAGATATGCCTTTGGCGAAACAACTCAATATTATGAACCGTTGGCAATATTCTAACCTTCAAAAAGGATTGATTAGCTTTTTGAATATACGCTACTTAACAGATGAAAAGCAAGCGGGTCAACTCGATTTCGATCCTAAAACAGATCGACTTTCAAGCACCGTTTGGGGAAGTGAAATCGCCACCAAACGTTTTGAGGTTTCTTCGAAATTTGGTTATGTCAATCCCGAGATTCCGTATCAAAGTTTAGGACTTCAATTGTCCTACAGCGATCACGACCAAACATCTTATTTTGGATTAAATCAATACGATATACGTCATAAAAGCATATACTCCAACTTGGTTTATAATTCTATTATTAGCGATTCAAGACATAGAATAAAAACAGGTTTGAACGCGACTTATGATGACTATAGGGAGACGGTCAATTCAGAATTATACGACAGAAATGAACGCTCTATTGGTGGGTTTTTTGAATACAGTTTTGACAATTTAGAAGCCCTTAATTTAACGGCAGGAATCCGTGTGGATCACCACAATTTATTAGGAACTTTTATCACTCCAAGGGTGCATGCGCGCTACACACCATGGGAAAAATCGGCCTTTAGAGTGTCGTTTGGACGCGGAAAACGTGCAGCGAATATTTTTGCTGAAAATCAAAAATTATTCGCAACCTCAAGAACGATTAATATCCAAAGTACTGGCGGAAATATTTATGGTTTAGAACCTGAAATTGCTTGGAATTATGGTATATCTTTTTTACAAGGATTTAAGTTGTTTGACCGAAAAGCAGATCTTACCTTAGATTTTTATCGAACCGATTTTCAAAATCAAGTAGTTGTAGATTATGAAAATCCTTATGAAGTCAACTTCTATAACTTAGAAGGTTCTAGTTTTGCCAATAGTTTTCAAGCGGAGTTTAGTTTGAATATTTTGGAGCGATTGGATTTAAAAACAGCTTACAAGTTTTACGATGTTAAAACTCAATACAAGTCTGGAAACCTCAAGAGACCGTTAACGTCTCAACACCGTGTGTTTGCTAATCTCTCTTTTGAAACTCCTAAAACCGATAAAGGAGGTGTATGGAAATTTGACACCACATTTAATTGGTTTGGAAAACAGCGTTTTTCATCGACCGCTTCCAGTCCAGAAGCCTATCAGTTGCCAACCTATTCTCCAACCATATCTACCCTAAACGCACAAATAACCAAGGTGTTTTCGGACTCCTTTGAACTCTATGTGGGTGCAGAAAACATTACCAATGCCACTCAAAAAAATCCAATTTTAAGCTCTGAAAACCCATTTGGCTCAAATTTTGATACTACATTTGTATATGGTCCCATATTTGGGAGCACTTATTACACGGGCTTACGCTATAAATTAAATTAATAAATATAAACACAAACATTATGAAAACAGTTTTCTTATCACTCACCATCCTATGCATGACCACGTTGAGTTTTGCTCAAAATAAAAATGCGAGAGCGTCTTTTGAAGTGGACGGTGTTTGTATGATGTGTAAAAATCGTATTGAAAAAGCGAGCCTTAAAACAAAAGGGGTTAAATCTGCTGTTTGGAACGTAGAAAGTCACGAGTTAAGACTCATTTTTGATGAAAACAAAACCGACCTCACGACCATCCAAAAAAACATTGCAGGTGTTGGTCATGACACTAAAGAACTGAAAGCAACTGACGAAGCTTATAACAGTGTCCACCCGTGTTGTAAGTACAGAGAAGATGAGGTTGTAGAGGAACATAAATAGTTTTAGTGAGTTTATGTCCGATCGGTCACAGAATACGGAGAGGCAAGCATAACTCAAATTAAATTTGGATATAATTAGCTATATTTGTTTATATCGTAACCAATATTATTATGGGAACAGTAGAATTAAGAAATAAATGGAAAGAAGCGATCGGGAAGGTTGATGATCGTTTTTTGCGTATGGTGGATGCTTTATATGAAACGTATTCAAAAGACCAAGTTGACTTTTTTGAGGAGTTGCCAAAAGAAATACAAGAGCTCCTAATAGAAAGTTGAGAAAGCATAAAAAACGGAGACTTTTTTACTCACGAAGAAGTGACGTCTGAAGCTAGGAAGAAATTTAACATTTCAGAATAAAGATTTTTATGATGGATGTGATTTGGGGAGCAAAAGCTAAACACTCTTATTTCGATGAACTTGACAGAATAAATAAATTTCACACTGTTAGAGAAGTTGAAAAATTTTTAAAAGGGTTTCAAAGTGAATAATAGTGTGTGATTTATAAAATAATATTAGGTATCACAATTTGTGACACCTAGTTATTAAATCACAAAAAAAGCTCCTGAATGTAATTTCAGGAGCTTTTTTGATTGTTATTGTATGTGGAGATTTACATCATCCCTGGCATCCCGCCACCCATAGGAGGCATTGCAGCAGCGTCTTCTTTAATGTCAATTAAAGCACATTCTGTTGTGAGGATCATACCTGCTACAGAAGCAGCATTTTCCAAAGCCACACGCGTTACTTTTTTAGGATCAATAATTCCAGCTTTAAGCATGTCTACATAGACATCATTTTTGGCATCGTAACCAAAATCGCCTTTACCTTCTAGGATTTTATTGATCACTACACTTCCTTCGCCACCAGCATTTTCTACAATGGTACGTAAGGGAGCTTCAATCGCTTTAGACACGATTTGAATTCCGGTAACTTCATCCAAATTGGCTGCGGTTAGTTTTTCGAGTGTTTTTTGAGCTCTTACAAGCGCAACACCTCCACCAGCAACAATGCCTTCTTCAACAGCGGCTCTCGTCGCATGAAGTGCATCATCTACGCGGTCTTTCTTTTCTTTCATTTCAATCTCACTAGCAGCGCCTACATAAAGGACTGCAACACCCCCAGCTAACTTCGCCAAGCGTTCTTGTAGTTTCTCTTTGTCATAGTCGCTAGTCGTTGTTTCTATCTGCGCCTTGATTTGATTCACACGCGCCTTGATATCATCCGCTTTTCCAGCTCCATTGACAATCGTTGAATTGTCTTTGTCAATAGTCACTGTTTCGGCAGTTCCTAACATACTTAAGTCTGCATTCTCTAAAGAAAATCCACGTTCTTCTGAAATCACGGTACCACCTGTAAGGATGGCGATATCTTCGAGCATTGCTTTACGACGGTCTCCAAATCCAGGTGCTTTCACTGCAGCGATTTTAAGACCACCTCTTAATTTATTGACCACTAAAGTAGCTAAGGCTTGGCCATCTACATCTTCAGCAATAATTAAAAGTGGACGTCCAGATTGTGCTACAGGCTCCAAAATTGGAAGCACTTCCTGAAGGTTTGAAATCTTTTTATCAAATAATAAAATATAAGGATTTTCTAAATCAGCAATCATTTTATCGGCATCGGTCACAAAATAAGGACTTAAATACCCTCTGTCAAATTGCATTCCTTCAACCACATCTACATAAGTGTCCATTCCTTTGGCTTCCTCTACTGTGATGACACCTTCTTTACCAACTTTCCCAAATGCCAAGGCAATAAGTTCTCCGATAGTATTATCGTTATTGGCAGAAACAGATGCAATTTGTTGAATTTTCTCAGAAGAATTTCCAACTTTCTTTGCTTGCTTTTCTAAATCCGTGATGATGGATGTGACTGCTTTATCAATTCCACGTTTCAAATCCATTGGATTCGCACCAGCAGCTACATTTTTCAAACCTTCTTTTACAATTGCTTGTGCTAAAACGGTTGCTGTTGTGGTACCATCTCCAGCTAAATCGTTGGTTTTAGAAGCAACTTCTTTAACCATTTGAGCACCCATATTTTCTAGAGCATCTTCCAATTCAACTTCTTTTGCTACTGAAACACCATCTTTAGTCACTTGTGGTGCACCAAAACTTTTGCCAATAATCACATTACGACCTTTAGGTCCTAAAGTTACTTTTACTGCATTTGCGAGTGCATCAACGCCACGTTTCAATCCGTCACGTGCATCTATATCAAATTTTATATCTTTTGCCATTTCTTTTATTTTTTAAAAATTAAACAATTGCAAGAATATCACTTTCTCGCATGATTAGATAATCAGTTCCTTCTAGTTTAAGCTCTGTTCCAGCATATTTTCCGTAAAGTACTGCATCGCCAACCTTTACAGTTGTAGGCTCATCTTTAGTGCCTTTACCCACAGCAACCACGGTGCCTTTTTGAGGTTTCTCTTTCGCATTATCAGGGATGATAATTCCAGAAGCGGTTGTTGTTTCAGCCTGCTGTGGTTCTACAAGAACTCTGTCAGCTAATGGTTTGATATTTAAAGCCATATATTTTAATTTTTAGTGTTGTTAAATTCGTATTTATACTTTCTAAAAGTGTGCCAAGCCCATTGAACTGACAAACTTTCAGAAACAAAAAATGTCAACGTGTTGGCGTTGACATTTTGTAATTTTTATAAAGCATTTGTTTTACTCTGAATCCGTTGCTTCTGGCGTTGAACTCTCTTCAGTAGTTGTCTCTTGAACAGGGACTGCTACAGGTTGAGTTGTTGTTGGTGCTGCATCTAAATCAAGAGCTTTAGATTCTTGACTGTTGCTAGGACCTACAATAGCAATATTAGATAGTAAAATTAAGGCCAACAATAATGTTGCGAGTGCCCATGTGCTTTTGTCCAAAAAGTCGGATGTTTTTTTAACACCACCAACTTGTTGTGTTCCACCACCTCCAAATGAAGAAGACAATCCTCCACCTTTAGGATTTTGAACCATAATAACAACGACTAGTAGAAAAGCTACGATGACGATAAGGACTAGAAATATAGAAAATGTACTCATTATAAATTATTTTTTTCTTGTAAGACTTTTATTGCTTGAATTTGGTCTGCAAATAAACTACTTTTTTCTGGATATTTCAAACTTAAAATACGGTAAGACTGTATTGCTTTATCATAGTTTTTTTGCTCCACGTAGATTCTTGCTAAAGTTTCGGTCATTAAATCCTCTGTTTCAAAGGCAGAATCCTCCGCAATATTGATGAGTTTCGAGTTTTTGTCAAGAGGTTTTAGTTTGGGCTTATTTGTGATAAACGCATCAATAAGCGCAAACTTTTTATCGCGGTTTGACTCTTCTTCAGGTTCAGATGATTCAGAGCGGTCAATCGGCTTTTTTTGTGCCACTCGAAGCCATTCAGAAAACGAAAAGGTTTCGGTTTTATCAAACTCTAAAGGTTTTCCGAGTTCTAATTTCGATTCAGAATCGTCCACGATCAAAGAAGTGTGAGAAGAAATATCTTGAAATTCTTCAACTTTAATTGTTTTGATTTGATCAAAATTTTGTTTGATATGTGTCGAAATATCATTCTGTAAAAATACTTCAGAAGTAATAAAATCAAACAATACCGTGCGATCGGTTGTATGAGCAGCCGTTGTTTTGAGTTCTTGATTGTACTTAAAACTTCCCAGGTCTTTTAAGCCTTTTAAATAGATGGCTCTGGCTGATTGAAAATAGGGAAACTCCTCAATAATAGCAGACACATGGCTGACTTGATCTTTGTTTAAAGCCGAAGGGTGGTGTAAGAGATATGTAAAATCTAATGTGTTCATAAACTTACCAATTGGCTAGGGATGCATTTATGACATCCTGGGTGATGCGTTCAAAAATTTCTTCTATCGCCGTTGTTTTTTGGGAACCTATAAGTTGTGCGCTGCCTGCATAATCATAAAAAAACGAAAACCGTTTTTCAAAATCAGATTCCTCTTCATTTGTATTCGTGAAAATCACATTAACACTAATTGTCAATCTGTTTTGTGCGGCTGTATTGCTAGAAGTGGCAGTCGTGGGGGAAATTCTGTACTCAACAATTTCACCTTCGTAAACAATGTCTCCATTCGAATTAACAAGAACTAAATTGGTTTGATTTAATATCAAATCTTGAAGCGCTATAGTAAAGTCACGTTCTATACCTGGCTCAATAAGAGCTGCGGTATTTTGAAAATAATTCACCTGAAAGGTCTTTGTGTCGGCACTTAAAGAAATGCCTGTAAAAGAGTAAGCACCACAACCCAAAACAAGGGTGAAAGCACTGATTACTAAGCTGTATTTTAAAACGTTAAAGGTCATATTGTTTTATTTTTCGATATAAAGTACGTTCGCTAATTCCCAATTCATCTGCTGCTAATTTACGCTTTCCTTTGTGACGTTCAAGGGATTTTTTAATAAGTTCTAATTCTTTATCGTGTAGAGATAGCGTTTCTTCTTCCTCTTCAATCGCATCAATATAGGTGTATTTTTCCTCATGATCCTTTACGATTTCAACGGTATTTTCTTCTTGTGGCTTTGCAGGAAGGGCTAAAAATTCGGATTCTTTTTTGGGTTCTAAGGTTTCGTCTTTATTATATATTTTTTCAATTAAACTTTCGTTGTTTTTCTGAACATCACTGTGATTTTCGTTTTTCATCAATTCCATGGTCAGTTTTTTGAGATCGTTCAAATCACTTTTCATGTCAAATAAAACCTTGTATAAAATTTCTCTTTCGGTACTAAAATCACTCTGATTTTTATCTTTTCCTTGTACTGTTGGAAAATTACCTCCCATATTTGGTAAATACGTTTTCAAGGTCAATATATCAATCATTCTTGAAGACTCTAACACGGAGATTTGCTCAGCAACATTTCTGAGCTGTCTCACATTTCCACTCCATCTATAATTGATGAGGGCTTCAATCGCTTGCTCTTCAAGTCGGATGGTTGGCATTTTATATTTTAAGGCAAAATCACTTGCAAATTTTCTAAACAACAAATGAATGTCGTCTTTTCGATCCCGAAGCGAAGGCAATAAAATTTCAACCGTACTCAGTCTGTAATAGAGGTCTTCACGAAATTTTTCTTTTTCAATGGCCTCAAACATATTGACGTTGGTAGCTGCTACAATCCTAACATCTGTTTTTAAAACAGCACTTGAGCCTACTTTTATAAACTCACCATTTTCTAAAACCCTTAGCAATCGAACTTGCGTCGTTAGGGGAAGTTCCCCGACTTCATCCAAAAAGATAGTGCCTCCATTGGCAACTTCAAAGTAGCCCGAACGGCTTTGAGTGGCTCCCGTAAAAGCGCCTTTTTCATGTCCAAAAAGTTCACTATCAATAGTGCCTTCTGGAATGGCACCACAATTGACGGCAATATATTTTCCGTGTTTTCGATGCGAAAGTTGATGAATAATTTTAGGAATACTCTCTTTTCCAACACCACTTTCTCCAGTCACCAAAACCGAAATATCTGTTGGTGCTACCTGCACGGCTTTTTCTATAGCACGATTCAAACCTGTATCATTTCCAATGATACTAAACCGTTGTTTTATAGATTGAACTGTTTCCATAATTAATTATTTTCAGATAAACCAATGGCTTCTCCAATGAGAGTTGCACTTGTGCAACTGTTTATTTTAACGTTTACAAAATTTCCGATTTTATAGTCTTCTTTAGGGAACACGGCAACTGTGTTTTGTGCACTTCTTCCAGACCATTCTGAAGCAGATTTTTTAGATTCTTTTTCAATCAATACCTCCACCGTTTGGTTTAGAAATTCTTCTGTTCTGATAAGACCATGAGCGCGTTGTTGCTCCACCACTTCTGCCAGGCGTCTTTTTTTGGTTTCAAAAGGAACGTCGTCTTCGAGTTTTCTTTCGGCCATGGTTCCTGGGCGTTCGGAATAGGCATACATATACCCAAAACTATACTTAACAACATCCATCAAACTCAAGGTGTCTTGATGGTCTTCTTCCGTTTCGGTTGGGAATCCACAAATTATATCTTGAGAAATGGTACAATTTGGGAGGATGGCTTTAATGTTGTTGATCAGTTCAATATATTCTTCGCGCGTGTGCTGACGGTTCATTTCCTTTAAAATTCGATTGCTTCCACTTTGCACTGGAAGGTGCACGTGATTGCAAATGTTTTGATGTTTTGCCATCGACCGGATTACATCTAAGGACATGTCTTGCGGATTGGAAGTCGAAAATCGAATCCGCATTTTAGGATATGCCTTCGCGCAGAGATCTAAAAGTACTGCAAAGTCAACTGCCGTGGCTTTTTGCAGGTCCGTTGCCTTCGTAAAATCTTTTTTAAGTCCACCGCCATACCATAAATAGCTATCTACATTTTGCCCTAAAAGGGTCACTTCTTTAAAACCTTTGTTCCATAAATCACTAATTTCTTCTAGGATGCTTTGAGGGTCTCTGCTGCGTTCGCGCCCTCTTGTAAATGGCACTACACAAAACGTACACATATTATCGCAGCCTCTTGTGATGGATACAAAAGCAGTAACGCCGTTTGTGTTCAATCTTACAGGAGAAATATCGCCATAGGTTTCATCTTTAGAAAGAATTACATTCACGGCACTTCGACCTTCATTCACTTCAGAAATCAGGTTGGGAAGGTCTTTATAAGCATCAGGTCCTACAACAAGATCCACAATTTTTTCTTCTTCTAAAAATTTACTTTTAAGGCGTTCCGCCATACAGCCCAAAACACCTACTTTCATTTTTGGATTGATGCGTTTGACGGCATTGTATTTTTCAAGTCGTTTGCGGACGGTTTGCTCTGCTTTGTCACGAATAGAGCAAGTATTCACCAATACCAGATCGGCTTCTTCTAGAACTTGGGTGGTGTTATAGCCTTCTTTTGAAAGGATAGATGCAACAATTTCACTGTCGCTAAAATTCATAGCACAGCCATAACTTTCTATGAACAGCTTTTTGGTATTTTCTAGCTTAGGTTCAATGGCTAATTTTGAGCCCTGAGCCGTTTCATCAATTGTTTTCTCCATAATAGTTTCAATATCCAATGAGGGACAATAAGCATGCAAAGATACAATAATTTTGTTTTTTATGACAAAGTGTCATGATTTTCATTTTTTATTTTGATTTCACAATACAATCCTCTTTATTTGGGGTTCACTAGATTTCAAAATTTTATAGTATGTATGCAGTTCAAACGTTATTAAGCAAAATTCAAGCCTCTAAATCTATAGATTTTGGAGATTTATTCAACGAGTCGCTAGGCGTGTTCAAAAAAGTATGGGTTCAAGGCTTGTTGCTACAATTGTTTTCCATCCTCATTATGCTCCCTTTTATAATAAGTCTCTATTTACCGTATTTCACACTTGCACTTGATGGTGGATTAAATCAAACCTTGGGCTCCACGCAGTTGAGCAAGGCTCTTATAGAAGAGTATGGGGCTTCTTTGATATGGATTTATTTGTTGATGTTTATAGTGAGTATCGTATCCTCTCTTTTATATTTAGGATTTTATAGAATTGTAAAAGAAATGGATCATGGAAATTCCTTTGTTATGTCTGATTTCTTCTATTTTTTTAAGAGTCCAGTTTTAGGGAAAGCGATCGTCTTGCTATTGGCCTATACAGGGATCGCCATTTTAGCAGCCTTGCTTTGCTTCTTTCCTTTGATCTACGCCATGATTCCTTTGATGTTTATGCTTCCTGTATTTGCATACAACTCCCATTTGTCAACCTCTGAAATTATTAAGGTCGCATTTGCACTTGGAAACAAAAAATGGGGCATTACCTTTTTAACTCTCATGTTAAATATGATTTTATTCTATGTCGTTTCTTTAGTTACTTGTGGCCTAGGAGCCTTGTTTATTAGCTGTTTTTTATACCTTCCGCAATATATTATTTATAAAAAAGTAATAGGATTTGACAGCCCGAAATCAACAACTCAATCAATTGATTTATAAGTTTTTAAATCAAACCGAATAAGGATTAAAAACGACTGCATTTTGCAGTTGTTTTTTGCTTTGTTAAAAAAATAAAAGAAAGAAATAAAAAAAATCCTCTACATTTGTACCTCTCTAAAAATAAGATATGGCTAAGAATTTAGTGATTGTTGAGTCCCCTGCTAAGGCAAAAACTATAGAAAAATTTCTAGGTAAAGACTTTAAAGTCGAGTCTAGTTTTGGGCACATTGCGGATTTACCTTCCAAAGAATTGGGAGTAGATGTTGAGGGTGATTTTAAACCCAAATATGAAGTTTCAAGCGACAAAAAAGCAGTTGTTAGCAAACTAAAAGCGGCCGCTAAAAAGGCAGAAATAGTTTGGTTGGCAAGTGATGAAGATAGAGAAGGAGAGGCAATTGCATGGCATTTAGCGGAAACTTTAAAATTAGACAAAGCTAAAACCAAACGTATTGTTTTTCATGAGATTACAAAATCAGCGATTGAGAAAGCAGTAAAAAATCCTCGTGGGATTGATTATAACTTAGTCGATGCCCAACAAGCGCGACGTGTTTTGGATCGAATTGTAGGATACGAATTGTCTCCAGTCTTGTGGCGAAAAGTAAAGGGAGGCCTTTCGGCGGGACGTGTACAATCGGTTTCGGTTCGATTGATTGTAGAGCGTGAACGCGAAATACAAAAATTCCAAACGGAAGCCACTTTTAGAATTGATGCTGAATTTACAACTGCAAAAGGGCAGGTGTTTAAAGCAAAGCTTCCAAAGGCATTTAACAGCGAAGCTGACGCAAAAGCGTTTTTAGATAAAAATAGCGATGCTGCTTTCTCAGTTTCAAGTCTTGAGAAAAAGCCCGCAAAGAAATCACCAGCCCCCCCATTTACAACCTCTACATTACAACAAGAGGCGGCTCGAAAATTATATTTTTCAGTAAGCAAAACAATGAATATGGCCCAGCGTCTTTATGAAGCGGGTCTAATTACATACATGAGAACCGACAGTGTAAATCTTTCACAAGAAGCACGAAATACAGCGGCTCAAGAAATTTCGTCTTCTTACGGAGATACGTATAGCAAGCCTCGAAATTTTAAAGGAAAATCAAAAGGAGCACAAGAAGCGCATGAGGCGATTCGTCCTACCAATTTTTCAACCCATTCGGTAAATATCGAAAGAGATCAAGCACGACTATACGATCTTATTTGGAAACGCGCCATCGCCTCTCAAATGAGCGATGCACAATTGGAACGTACCAACGTCAAAATAAACACACCAAACCATAACGAAACATTTACGGCTAACGGGGAGGTTATTAAATTTGATGGGTTTTTAAAAGTATATCTTGAAGGAACGGATGAAGAGAATTTAGAGCAAGAAGGCATGTTGCCAGCCATGACGCTGAAAGAGGCCTTAGGAAACAACTACATTACGGCGACCGAACGTTTTTCGAGACCGCCATACAGATATACAGAAGCCTCTTTAGTAAAGAAATTAGAAGAATTAGGTATTGGAAGACCTTCTACCTATGCGCCTACAATTTCAACCATTCAAAACAGAAAATATGTTGAGAAAGGTGCTGTTGATGGAGCAGAACGAAGCTATTCATTATGGACCTTGTCTGAGGGAGAATTGACAGGAAAAAAATTGACTGAAAAGTTTGGTTCTGATAAAGGGAAATTAGTTCCTACAGATATCGGAATGATTGTCACTGATTTTTTAGTGAATCATTTTGAAGCCATTTTAGATTATAATTTCACGGCCAAAGTTGAAGCGGATTTTGATTTAATCGCCAGTGGAAAAGAAGATTGGACTAAAATGATGAAGTCATTTTATAAAGAGTTCCATCCAAAAGTTGAAGACGTCAGTCAAAATGCAGAACGTGAATCCGGAGAACGAATTTTAGGTGTCGATCCAAAATCGGGACGTCAATTAAGCGTGCGTTTAGGGAAATTTGGACCGATAGTTCAGATAGGAAAAGCCGATGAAGAAGAAAAACAAGTCTTTGCAAGTGTGCCTCCTAATTTTCAATTAGCAGCCATTACTTTTGACGAAGCGTTGGAATTATTTAAACTTCCAAAAGATTTAGGTACTTATAAAGGAGAAGACCTTATTGTAAATAACGGTCGTTTTGGACCTTATGTGAAATTTGGTGATAAATTTATATCCCTTCCTAAAGGCGCAGATCCAATGCGTGTTGAAATGGAAGATGCCATTGAATTAATCAAAGAAAAAGAAGCTGCGGATGCTCCCATATATGAGTATGATGGG
>Ga0209304_1001395_pt1 | contig 14716 bp, 11 predicted proteins | sample COGITO_mtgs_1004_4_FD_184789 | JGI IMG/M metagenome (GOLD analysis project Ga0209304, IMG submission 184789) | Pelagic marine microbial communities from North Sea - COGITO_mtgs_100423 (SPAdes) (version 2) | ecosystem: Environmental > Aquatic > Marine > Epipelagic ...
CACGCATCACAGAATAAAACTCTAAGTCTTCCTTTACTTTAGACTTTTTTCTAATACCTGCAGTGTCTACTAAATTAAAATCATAACCAAAACGATTGTATTTTGTATCGATAGAATCTCTTGTGGTTCCAGCAATATTGGTCACAATATTTCTATCTTCTCCAATGAGAGCATTAATAAAGGATGATTTTCCAGCGTTGGGTCTTCCAACAACTGCAAAACGAGGAAGTTCTTCTTTTTCTAAATCTACTGCCTCAGGTTCTGGCATTTTAGCTACAATAGCATCTAAAATATCACCAGTTCCACTTCCATTTATTGAAGATATGGTATGGTAGTCACCTAGGCCTAAATTATAGAATTCTACAGCATCTGCAACTCTCATAGCATTATCTACTTTATTCACAGCAATGAAAATAGGCTTTTTTACTTTCCTTAAAATTTTAGCTACTTCAGCATCCATAGGAGTAATACCATCCTCTACATCAACCACAAAAACAATGATATCTGATTCTTCAATAGCGAGTTGAACTTGTTTTCTAATTTCTCCTTCAAAAATATCATCTGAACCAACAATGTAACCACCAGTATCTATAACAGAAAATTCTTTTCCGTTCCAGTCAGACTTTCCGTAATGTCTATCACGAGTAACTCCACTAACCGAATCAACAATAGCTTCTCTACGTTGTACTAAACGATTAAAAAGTGTTGATTTTCCAACATTAGGTCTTCCTACTATGGCAACAATACTACTCATGAAAGTAAAATTTTGTGCAAAGATACTATTTTACAGTAGACTAGCTAAGAGATATGAGTTTGTTTGCAATCATTTTTGGTTGTAGCCAAAACGCTTCAATTCTTTATCGTTTGAGCGCCAATTCTTATTTACTTTTACATACAATTCTAAAAATATTTTTTTACCAAAGAAAAGCTGTAAATCTTTTCTTGCTTCAGCACCCACTCGTTTAATAGCAGTACCTTTATGGCCAATAAGTATTCCTTTTTGGGTGTCTCTTTCTACCATAATCAAAGATCTAATACGAATGATCTTTTCTTCTTCAATAAAACTTTCAGTTTCAACCTCTACAGCATATGGAATTTCTTTTTTGTAGTGTGTTAGAATTTTTTCTCTAATTTTTTCATTTACAAAAAATCGTTCAGGTTTGTCTGTTAACTGATCTTTGGGGTAAAATGCTGGTCCTTCGGGGAGCAATTCAATTATTTTGTTTAAAACAGTGTCTATATTAAATTTTTCTAGTGCAGAAATTACATAAGGAAAAGAATTTGGAACCTTATTTTTCCAATACGCTATTTTTAATTCTACCTCTTCTTGGTTAGAGGTATCGATTTTATTAATTAATAAAATAACAGGAATTTTTGTGTTGATGATTCGTTTGAAAAAGGCCTCATTTTTTAATTCTTTTTCTCCAATTTCTACCATGTAGATTAATATATCTGCATCATCAAAAGCAGATTTCACAAAATCCATCATAGACTCCTGAAGCTGATAGGCAGGTTTTAGAATACCTGGAGTATCTGAAAAAACGATTTGATGATTTTCACCATTAACAATACCTAGAATTCGATGTCTAGTAGTTTGTGCTTTTGATGTAATGATTGATAGTTTTTCTCCTACCAAAGCATTCATTAAAGTTGATTTTCCAACGTTTGGATTTCCAATAATATTTACAAAACCTGCTTTGTGTGTCATGAGGCAAAGATATATTGTTTTTTACGGATTTGTTTATTATTCCTATAAACTTGTAAGCCAGTAAACTACCAATAATCTAATAAAATAATGAGGTTTTTTTGGTGGTTGGTCTTTTTTTGCAGTATCTTTGGGGTCTAAATCGCGGGATAGAGCAGTAGGCAGCTCGTCGGGCTCATAACACTCCTCACCACCCAATTTCACCTAATTTTATTCATTCATTTTCAAGTAGTTACAAGTATATAATCCTATTTGTGTTATACGCGCTAGACTCTTGTGTTAGATAAAATACGACTATCCAAAGACTTTAACCTTCATTAATTTCTCTTCTTCAACGTTTAATAAAAGTGGATTGATGTAGTGGTTTTCTAATACCTTCATTGAAGTGTGAGATGACAATAATCTGGTATCACTTCCCATGGTATGAAATACCCAAGTAAGGTATGTTTTTCTCAGATGTTTTAAAGTAAATGGAGTTTCAATACCTGCAGCTTTTCTAAAATGGGTGAACTATCGAGAAACTTTCTCCATGATGGTATTAATTGTATACGTATTCTCAGGATCGATGAGTTTGACATTTTTACCTTTCATTTGATCATACCCCATTTCTTTTAAAAGTTTCATCAGATCCTCGTTAATAGGGGAGTACTTCTTTGGGGTGATCATAATCATTGTTATCAGCACATTGGTAAAGAATGATGGGGACCCCCCTGGCCGGACTCCTTGCGGGACATCCTGCCTTAATATATAAATATATATGAATCAAAACACCCTCTCAGAGTCGTCTGAAAATTTTGCCAAAAATTGATGTAAAATTGAGAAAAGTCTAAAAGTTAGATTTAAAAACTTTTTCAATTTTTTTCAAAAATCAGTTTTATACCTGTCGAAGTTTCTCCATAATTTTGACCATCGCATAGGTATCCAACTCGCAGTACTCTAATAATTGTCTTCTTGTTTCTTTAACATCTCCTTCAATAGTTTCGTTTAACATTGATAGAAATATATTGGATGCAGTACCGCCCTCTTTTATGGGAAGGTCATCATATGAGAGTTCAGGAACAAGTGCGGGTAAAACATACTTTATGGAATAACTCCCTCTCATTTCGGGGGTATAATACCACTTCTGTTGAAACGGAATCATTAAGTCTTTAAGTCTATTCACAATCCCTCTTAACTCATTAGAATACTCAGGGAATACATCGATTAAATCATTGAGTTTCCCTCTCTCAAAACCAATATTGTAGACAATAATGTCTCCACCTTTTTCCAACTAATTTTTTTCTCCTTCTGAATTGTTGTTCTACAAGGGGTGCGAATTTGAATACCCAGCGTTGAATATTAGTATGATCCACTTTTACACCTCTTATAGATAGAAGTTCTTCTGCAGCTCTATAGGCTTAAACTGAATCTTAATTTGAAGTAAACTGCTTGAAGAATAATTGATTTGGTGAAGCAATGACCTTTGAACATCTATTTTTTGAAAGTAAAGAGATAAGATTTAAGTTTTGGTTACCTTAGATTCGAAAAAAGTAGAACTCTGTCCATAAATAGTTAGTTTTATTTGTTGGAATTCCTATAAGAAGTGGGGCAAAGAAGTTAGCAATGATATGCTAGAGCTTAAAAAAATAAAAATTGCTAACTCTTAAATCAGAATTATTTACTAATATTAACATTTAAAGCAATTTATTTTTTTGAAGATTATTACAAAATATAATATGTTGAAACTACACCAAGAATTATAATGAATAATAAAATATTAGTTTGGTCAATTACAGCAGCCTTAGCAGGTTTCTTATTTGGTTTTGATACAGTCGTGATTTCAGGTGTAGACAAGAAGCTACAATTATTATGGAATTCTTCAGATGCATTTCATGGCAGTGTTGTAATGTCAATGGCTCTTTGGGGTACCGTTATTGGCGCTATTTTTGGAGGTATTCCAACTAATAAATTAGGAAGAAAGAAAACATTATTAATAATAGGAATACTTTATACCATATCAGCTATAGGTTCTGGTTTGGTAAATGACCCATATACATTTGCTTTCTTTAGGTTTTTAGGGGGTTTAGGTGTTGGCGCATCCACAATTGCAGCACCAGCGTATATTTCTGAAATTGCACCCGCTAAAGACAGAGGGCGTTTAGTTGCGCTCTATCAATTTAATATTGTTTTAGGAATTTTAATAGCATTCTTATCTAATTATTTATTGAATGGTATTGGTGAAAATGCATGGAGATGGATGGTAGGTGTAGAGGCAATTCCTGCAATTATATATTCACTTTTTGTACTTACTGTTCCTAAGAGTCCAAGATGGTTATTATCTAAGTTCAGAAATGATGAAGCTAAAGAGGTTTTGTCAATAATTAACCCAGATGTAGATCCAGAAATATTATTATTAGAAATGAATTCTAATAATCAAAATGATGATTTAAAAGAAACAATTTTTTTAAAGAAATATAGATTCCCTTTAACCTTAGTTTTTTTGATAGCAATGTTTAATCAATTATCAGGTATAAATGCCTTTCTGTATTATGCTCCAAGAATTTTTGAAGAAGCTGGTTTAGGTGAAAGCACTGCATTGTTAAGTAGTATAGGAATAGGAGTAACTAATCTAATTTTTACATTGTTAGGTGTGTTTCTAATCGATAAATTGGGCCGGAAAACACTTATGTATTTTGGGTCAATAGGATATATTATTTCTTTAAGTTTAGTAGCATGTGCATTCTTTTTTGGATGGACAGGTATGGCAGTACCATTATTCCTATTCTTATTTATCGCATCCCATGCAATTGGCCAAGGAGCCGTAATTTGGGTATTCATCTCAGAAATATTCCCAAACCATTTAAGAGCTTCAGGTCAATCCTTTGGGAGCACAACACACTGGTTTTTAGCAGCATTAATCCCTGCCCTTATACCAACGTTATTCTCTACGATTGGGGCTGGAGTAGTATTCTTGTTTTTCGCTATTATGATGGTTTTTCAATTGCTATTTGTAATTTTTATGATGCCAGAAACTAAAGGAGTGTCTCTAGAAGAATTAAGTAATAAACTAATTAATGAGCGCAATAAATAATATGAAAATTTTAAAAAACACCATTCTAATTTTAATCACCATAGTTACATTGTTCTTAGCAGGTTGTAAAGATAAAAACCAAAATAATCAAAATGAAATGGAGGTTGTAGTTGCATCTTATTCTGAAGAAGATCTATATCGCCCAAACTTTCATTTTACCCCTAAAAAGGGTTGGATGAATGACCCAAATGGGATGTTTTACAAAGACGGGTATTATCATTTATATTTTCAGCATTATCCAAATGGAAACACCTGGGGGCCTATGCACTGGGGGCATGCCATAAGTACAGATATGGTAACATGGAAAGAAATGCCCATAGCCATATATCCAGATGAAAAAGGATATATTTTTTCTGGAAGTGCGATTGTAGATGTTAATAATAGCTCAGGGTTTTCCAAAAACAGTATTGAGCCTATAATAGCAATGTTTACTTATCATGATATGGATGGTGAAAAAGCAGGAAAAACAAATTACCAATCACAAGCCATTGCATATTCTTTAGATGAAGGACAAACGTTTACTAAATATTCTGAAAATCCAGTAATTAAAAACCCAGGCATTAAAGATTTTAGAGACCCTAAAATAGTTTGGGATTCCAAACATAATAAATGGCTAATGGTATTGGCTGCTGGTCAAAAGATTATGTTTTATAGCTCTTCAAATTTAAAAGATTGGAAATTAGAGTCCGATTTTGGGGATGGTATAGGAGGACATGGTGGTGTTTGGGAATGTCCAGATTTTTTCCCAATGGTAGTTCAAGGAACCGAAGATGTAAAATGGGTTTTGTTTGTTAGTATTAATCCAGGCGGTCCAAATGGAGGCAGTGCCACCCAATATTTTGTAGGCGATTTTGATGGTAAACAATTTAAAATAGACCAATCGTTTGAGAACGACTTAAATAATACGGAGCATAAATCTATTTGGATTGACTATGGAAGAGATAATTATGCAGGAGTAACTTGGGCTAATATCCCAGATACCAATGGTCGGAAATTATTTATGGGATGGATGTCTAATTGGGATTATGGACAAGCAGTGCCAACTGAAACTTGGAGAAGTGCTATGACAGTGGCAAGAACTGTTGAACTTCAAAAAATAGATTCTAGTTATAGACTTTTATTTCAACCTGTAAAAGAATTATCTAATTATAGAAGCACCAAATTTAAAAAAGAATCCATAGTGATAAAACGAGCTGAAAAAATTATTGATTCAAAATCAATCGATTTATCAAGTACGGAAATTAATTTTAAAATTTTAGATTTAAAAAATAGTAGCTTTACCTTCAAACTTACCAATAAGCAAGGTGACACATTAGCTTTTGGATATAATAATGGTGAAAAAAACTTTTTTGTAGATAGAAGAAAATCTAGTAAAACAGGGTTTTCTGAAAAATTTGCAGATAGAGTTTCTCTAGCTAAAAGATCTTCACTAAATCCTGATTTGGTTGGAACAATTATTCTTGATAAAACATCTATAGAACTGTTTTTTGACAATGGAGAAACAGTAATGACAGAAATATTTTTCCCCAACTCACCATTTAGCAAACTAAGTATAGAACCTAAAGACCAAGAATTTATTCTTGGCAACATTGAAATTCACAAACTAAATATTAACTAAATGAATTAAAAAAAATTAAATAAAAATTGACTCCCTGCCTCCAAAAAAAAATACCCTTAAGTCATTTTGTGACTTAAAGGTGTTTTTAACATTTATTACCTTCGAAATAAAATCAAAAAAATTTATTTCCGAGCAGTTTTATTGATCAATCTAGGTTCTTAAAAACCAGATTCCGGAGCTCCACCACCGCCTCCAATAGACTTGCAAGCGCTCTTAAAATTAGAGAACATTTACTTTGCTTTTGACAAGCATGTAATTACAAAAGATGCGGCAATAGAGTTGGCCAAGATTTTGGAGATATTAAACAAATACCCAGTAATTGAACTAGATATCGTTGGACACACAGATAGTTTAGGTCCTGCTGAATACAACGAGAGGTTGTCTGCTCAAAGAGCAGCATCAACCAAACAATAGTTGGTAGATAAAGGGATTTCATCAGATCGAATAACCACCTCAGGTTATGGAGAGAGGAGGCCTATCAATGATTGTGCAACAAAGAAATGTACGAAAGAACAACATTATAAAAACCGTAGAACAGCGTTCTTAATCAAACAATAATAGACAACATTTTATAAAACTTCAGAAAAGACTCAACTAAATTGTTGAGTCTTTTTTATATAAATTCATGTTGATTGTTAAATAAAAGTAGCCATATATTAGATTTTAACTTACAAAATACACACTGATTCTGTGCTAGATCTTTGTGCTAGAGAATCCTATGAATTACCATCAAATGCAGGTTTTGTGTTGGAACTAAAAACACCTCCCTCTTTCTAAATTATATTCAAATAAACCTTGTAGAACTTAAAAACTATCTTATATTTGCAGTCTAAATCGCGGGATAGAGCAGTAGGCAGCTCGTCGGGCTCATAACCCGAAGGTCGTTGGTTCGAGTCCAACTCCCGCTACAAAGAAACTCCTTGAGAAATCAAGGAGTTTTTATTTTGGGGTCAAGTGATGCTTGCATCGTCTTGAGAACAAAAGAAAAAATCAGATGGCAAAGCAATCGGAGTTTCTTTGGGCTGTTCTACTCATTGGCCCATTCCGCAACAACGTGGAGGAATGAATCCAACTCCCGCTACTAAAACAATAAAACGGTTATACTATTATAGTGTAGCCGTTTTTTTATCAAAACATATTTTTTGTAAATAAAACTTTACATTTTAATATATTTTGACTACTTTTGTAAAGTAAACATTACATAAAAAGATGAAAGAACAAAAAAAACAAACAAAAATTTTACTTGGATGGGTATTTGCTTGGGTAGTAAGTACTGCAATTTTATCAGCGGGAGTAAACAATTTATGGGATAACGTATTAATTACCAAAATAGGATTATTTATAAATCTTGCTATTGGGGTTGGTATGATTATCGCAAATAAAAATTTATTTAAGCATTATGATGAATTACAAAAGAAAATTCACTTTGAATCAATGGCCCTTACATTAGGGTTAACGGTAGTTGTTGGTCTTGTGTATGAGATTTCGTTTGATTTTGGAGTTATTAATTCGGAACCTGAGTTTGAATATTTAGTGTTTTTCATTTGCTTTTCATACATGACTTCTATTATCGTTAATTCATTAAGATTTAAATGAAAAATAGATTAAGAGAGTTAAGGAAAAATCAAAAATTGACACAAGAAGAATTAGCCAACTTAATTGGTATTTCACGTCAAGCGATAAATGCGATTGAAAAAGAAAAATTTGATCCAAGTTTACCCACAGCATTTAAGATGTCAAAGTTATTTGAGATAGCTATTGAGGAACTCTTCTTTTATGAGGGATCTAAATAATTAATTGAATTGATTTATTAACCTCCAAATCCTGGGGGGTCTGAGGGTGCGGAGAATGCTTGTGCTTTTTTAGGATTTAGTATCATAAAAGTACCCAGTGCTGTGAGCCCCGCATAACGACCTAATTTTTTAATCGCTTCTTGTCTTGTAATATTTTTATCTTCTTTTTTCTTCATCCTTTACTTTAGTTAATGATTAACTTCTTTGTGATTTTACTATTTTCAAATTGTAATTTAATCACATAAACCCCTTGAGGGATTCCTTGTGTAGAAATTCTGTAATTAGTTTGATTATTTGACAAAACTTTATGTATAATTTCTTGGCCTATTAAGTTGTATAATTTAATTCTCGCTTTTTGAATATTTACCAATCCTTCAATAGCAATATAATCACTGTTATTTGGTTTGTAAACTCTCACGTAAGAATCTTCTGGGTCATTTACCCCAAGAGTCACATTTCCTAGGTGTAAATAAAAGCGCCCAATACCAATTAAATCATCCTCAGCAGTAAGCGTGAAGTCTTCATCATTTAAAAGCGTTAGTGTCTCTAAAAGACGGTCTTCAAGTTGTACTTCAATATCAGGTGCTATAGATGAGTCTTCTAAGCTGATTCTAAAAGGAACGTTAGATAGCTGATTTACTTCTAATGGGATACTAACTCCGCCTAATGCATCTGACCCCATTGCATTAATTGCAAATCCAATTCCTTCATCTTCTTCTACGAGTCTAGACATTAAAGATGCATCTTGATTAAAATGTCCTGCGTCATATCCGGGGTCTAACCCAAGAGTTAAATCATTATCAAAATAGAAACGGGTGTTATCAATAAGTATTTCATCTTCGTATAGTTTCAATAAAAACTCACTACTAGTAGGATTCATAATACGACCTGAAATAAAATCATCTGCTCCTGTAACTGTTTGCATCGCTTGGGTAAAACTGATTGTTTGATCCGCTCCACTTCCTGCTGCGGCTACAAAAAATCCTTGACCAGGCGCTATGTAAGTGGTTGTACTTGAATTGTTGTAAATTTCATAACCTGTTCCATCAGCCTTCCAGCCATAGATTGCCTCAAAATTATCATCAATCGCTGCTGTATTAACCGTTAAAAAATTGTTAGTGCCATCTGCATTAGTATTTCCATGAAGATACGACGCAAATGGATTGGCTATTAAATTCCAACGCCTTCCTGAACCTGAATTTGCTGCATTGTTGTTGTTAATGATAACACTTTGGTCTCCATTAGCAATTGCTCCTGTAAAAGAGAGTGTGCCTCCATTTGTGGTAGCCATCTGGTATCCTTGCCCTAACGCTAAATCACCTGTGGTTGCATTGGTTGCATTTGTCCAAGTATCTAAGCTATTGTCATAAGCACCTACTGCATAAACACCACTTCCGTTTGTGGCAATATTGGCATCTGTAATTAAAGAACTAAATGCCATACCAGATACTGGCGCACCTACTAAATCCCAATCTCCTGTGCCTACTATATTTACATAGCGGTTATAAGTGATATCTCCTGAGGAAGCGCCGCTTACTAATAACGATGAAAATTCATCTGAACTGGAGTTTAATGTTACCGTGCCTGCTGTGTTGGTAAAGTTTCCACCAACTGTTAATGAACTTGTACTTTGAATAGTAAAACTTCTACCTGAATTTACAGTTACATTTTGTGAATGCATTGAAAAAGACAACAGTGATACTAATAATATTAACTTTTTCATATTTTTTATTTTTCTGAAATTAATTTTCTTAAATTTTGAATTCTACTTTTTAGGTTCGAGTTTTTTACACTTAATTCATTTACCGAATTTATAAGTACAGGTACAAGACCTTGGTAGTTTACTGCCAACATTTTATTTTTACTTATACTTACTAACTCTGGAAACACCTTTTGGATATCTTGTGCCAAAAATCCAATTTTAATTTGTTGTGTTTTATCTTCTAACATAGTATACTTCTTTGGATATAATTTTGAAATCATTGCCAGAGAAGGTCCAAAAGAAAAAATATTAGCCTTAAGTCTTGAGTCTGATGAGGTAACTACTTCCCCTGCGATAGTTAATAAACCATCTGATAAAGTAAATAGATCGGTGTCTGAACTGTGCCCTATAGTAGCATCATCTAAAATAAGATCATCCACGACTACAGACCCTGCCGTAAGTAAAGCATCAATATCAGCAGTTGAAAATGAATAGTTTTGCGCATTTACACTAAAGCCGATGGCTAATGCAATAATTGTAAGTTGTTTTTTCATTTTTCTTTAATTAAAGTTTCTAATTCTGAAAGCTCTTTTTCAAGCTCTTTATAATTACCTTCTTGTTCTTTTAGTGCATTAATAAGCACTGGTACTAGCGCTTGATAATTCACCGCCAACATTCCGTTTTTGTCTTCGCTAACTAGCTCTGGAAATACTTTTTGCACCTCTTGTGCAAGTAGTCCAATCTTTTGTTTTTGCTCTTTATCTGCTTTCATCGTGTAACGCTTTGCATCTAATTGCATAAGACTAATAAGAGTTGGTCCAAGAGTTACAATATTTGATTTTAATCTAGCATCGGAGGATAAAATAATATCACCCGCCACTGTTAGTGATCCACTTGCAAGGGTCATCAAATCCGTATCATCGCTATGACCAATCGTTGCTCCGTCCATAACCACATTATCTACCGTAAGTGAACCCGCAGTGGTTGCCGCGGAACTTGTAAGCGAGGTAGCAGTAATAGTGTTAGGGAAAAGTTTAACCCCTGTTGAAATAATGGTTGCTGAAAGTGCTGTGTCTCCACTATCATAAATAGAGCTAGAACTAGCTGGGTTTAACTTTAATATCTCATCTCCATCGGGTGTTCCTGAAAGTCCAATTCCAAGGGTAGTGACAAGACCAGTTGTAGAAATGCTGGTCGGTGTGGTAGAAGACAGGGTAGCCGTACCACCAGAAATTGAAAAAGCAAAATCTGCTGCCACAAGAGCACCTGAGCCGCCTGTTGTTGTATACAAGGTTTCACTTGCAGTAACAGAAATAGAGCTATTGTTTACCGAAAGGCTAATTGCATCAAAGGTTGGAGCTATATTATTTACAGAAGCCGTGTTGCCTGTTTGAGTTGTACTCATTGCCGTTGTGCCATAATAAATTGAGTTTGCAACTGGCGTTACAGTTAAGGTCTCACCGCCAGTAGAAGTTCCTGATAATCCTACCCCTAGAACCCATATAGATTGAGAAGTTTTTGAGATAGATGTTGGTGTAGCACTTGTAAGAGTAGCGCTCCCACCAGAAATACTTAATGCAAAATCAGTAGCTTCTAAGTCGGAAGAACCACCACTGGAGTTGTATACACTTTTGCTTGTGGTTACAGTGATTGTTGAATTGTCAGCAGCCAAGGAAACACTGCTTATTGTTGGAGTTTCAATATCATAAACACGCACATGCCCTGAATCAGATCCATTTCCACCATTATAAGGAGCCCCAACAGCAACTATCGTTCCATCACTACTTAAAGAAACAGAATATCCTGAGTAGTTATCAGCAGCCTCTCCATCAATATCCAAGACTGGCTGACTCCAAGAACTATCAGAATACTGATAAACACGCACATGCCCTGAATTAGATCCATTTCCATCATTATAAGGAGCCCCAACAGCAACTATCGTTCCATCACTACTTAAAGAAACAGAACGTCCTGAGTAGTCACCAGAAGAATCTCCATCAATATCCGCGCCTAACTGACTCCAAGAACTACCGGAATACTCATAAACACGCACATGCCCTGAATTAGATCCATTTCCATCATTATCAGGAGCCCCAATAGCAACTATCGTTCCATCGCTACTTAAAGAAACAGAATATCCTGAGTAGTCACCAGAAGAATCTCCATTAATATCCGCGCCTAACTGACTCCAAGAACTACCGGAATACTCATAAACACGCACATGCCCTGAATCAGATCCATTTCCATCATTATAACGAGCCCCAATAGCAACTATCGTTCCATCACTACTTAAAGAAACAGAATATCCTGAGTAGTCATAAGCAGCCTCTCCATCAATATCATCGCCTATCTTAGTCCAAGAACTACCGGAATACTGATAAACACGCACATGCCCTGAACTCCCTCCATTTCCATAAGCGCCAATAGCGACTATCGTTCCATCACTACTTAAAGAAACAGAATGTCCTGAGGCGTCAGAAGCAGCCTCTCCATTAATATCCGCGCCTAACTGGTCCCACTGCGATCCATTCCAAGAATAAACACGCACATGCCCTGAATTAGATCCATTTACATCATTACCATAAGCCCCAATAGCGACTATCGTTCCATCGCTACTTAAAGAAACAGAACGTCCTGAGTAGTCACCAGAAGAATCTCCATTAATATCCGCGCCTAACTGACTCCAAGAACTACCGGAATACTCATAAACACGCACATGCCCTGAATTAGATCCATTTCCATCATTAAAATTAGCCCCAATAGCTACAATCGTTCCATCACTACTTAAAGAAACAGAATTTCCTGAATAGTCACCAGCAGCCTCTCCATTAATATCCGAGCCTAGTTGGGTCTGTGAGAATATGATAAAGGGAATTAATAAAGTCGTAAGTAGTATAAGTTTTTTCATCGTTGTTTTTTTATTTTACTTAAATATACAAATAATTTGTAAAATAAGTTTTAGACTTTAAGTAAAATAGTTTAATTATTAGTTGTTTTTTTTAAAGTTTCAATTTCTTTTAAAAGACTTGGAATAATATCTTCAAGTTCTATCAAAGATGCTTCTTGATTTTGAAACTGTTCTTCCTGTTCTTTTAGCGCATTAATAAGCACTGGTACTAGCGCTTGATAATTCACAGCTAGCATTCCGTTTTTATCTTCACTAACTAGCTCTGGAAATACTTTTTGTACTTCTTGAGCAAGTAGTCCAATCTTTTGTTTTTGCTCTTTATCCGCTTTCATCGTGTAACGCTTTGCATCTAATTGCATAAGACTAATTAGGGTTGGTCCAAGGGTTACAATATTTGATTTTAATCTAGCATCGGAGGATAAGATAATATCTCCAGCAACTGTTAGTGAGCCACTTGCAAGAGTCATCAAATCCGTATCATCGCTATGACCAATCGTTGCTCCGTCCATAACCACATTATCTACCGTAAGTGAACCCGCAGTGGTTGCCGCGGAACTTGTAAGAGAGGTAGCAGTAATAGTATTAGGGAAAAGTTTAAACCCTGTTGAAATAATGGTTGCTGAAAGTGCTGTGTCTCCACTATCATAAATAGAGCTAGAACTAGCTGGGTTTAACTTTAATATCTCATCTCCATCGGGTGTTCCAGAAAGTCCGATTCCAAGGGTAGTAACAAGACCAGTTGTAGAAATACTCGTTGGTGTGGTAGAAGACAGGGTAGCCGTACCACCAGAAATTGAAAAAGCAAAATCTGCTGCCACAAGAGCACCTGAGCCGCCTGTTGTTGTATACAAGGTTTCACTAGCAGTAACAGCCACAGAGCTATTGTTTACAGAAAGCCTTACCACATCAAAGGTTGGAGCAATATTGTTTATAGAAGCCGTGTTGCCTGTTTGAGACGTACTCATTGCTGTTGTGCCATAATAAATTGAGTTTGCAACTGGTGTTACAGTTAAGGTCTCTGCGCCTGTAGGAGTTCCTGTTAATCCTACCCCTAAAACCCATACAGATTGAGAAGTTTTTGAGATAGATGTTGGTGTAGCACTTGTAAGAGTAGCGCTGCCGCCTGAAATACTTAATGCAAAATCACTAGCTTCTAAGTCGGAAGAACCACCACTGGAGTTGTATACACTTTTGCTTGTGGTTACAGTGATTGTTGAATTGTCAGCAGCCAAGGAAACACTGCTTATTGTTGGAGTTTCAATATCATAAACACGCACATGCCCTGAATCAGATCCATTTCCATCATTATAAGGAGCCCCAATGGCCACATGAGACCCGTCACTATCGATCGATACTGAACGTCCTGAGAAGTCATTAGCAGCCTCGCCATCAATGTCATTTCCTACTTGAGTCCAAGCACTGCCATCCCAAGAGTAGATACGTACATGCCCTGAACCTGACCCATTTCCATCATTCAAATAAGCCCCAATGGCCACATGAGACCCGTCACTATCGATCGATACTGAACGTCCTGAGAAGTCATTAGCAGCCTCGCCATCAATATCATTTCCTACTTGAGCCCAATTAGTGCCATCCCAAGAGTAGATACGCACATGCCCTGAATCTGATCCATTTCCGTCATTCAAATAAGCCCCAATGGCCACATGAGACCCGTCACTATCGATCGATACAGAATATCCTGAGCGGTCATCAGCAGCCTCCCCATCAATATCATTTCCTACTTGAGTTTGTGAGAGTGTTAGTAGAGGCAGTAAAAAGAGTGTAAGTAGTATAAGTTTATTTCAACAGCCCTAGTTGCATTAAAAACGAATGATTATCAAAATAATCTTGTTCTTGTAAAACCTTTCCGTCTTTCATTAAAACAAGTGTAGTTCCACTAATATCTATTTTTTTGTTAGT
>Ga0209304_1001397_pt1 | contig 14703 bp, 7 predicted proteins | sample COGITO_mtgs_1004_4_FD_184789 | JGI IMG/M metagenome (GOLD analysis project Ga0209304, IMG submission 184789) | Pelagic marine microbial communities from North Sea - COGITO_mtgs_100423 (SPAdes) (version 2) | ecosystem: Environmental > Aquatic > Marine > Epipelagic ...
CTGCGAGATGCACCCGTCGTGCTCAAGCTTCGTCGTAAGGTTGCGGCATTTTTTGGTTACTTTTTGTTGCTGTAGACAAAAAGTGACTGGCTGTCGGGCCACCCCCGACGACCTTGAATTTAAAACTATAAAAATAGAAATAAAAATTCAGAACGCCCCATGGACACTAAAAATGTATTTGCAAGACTCTGGCATCTGACTGACGCTCTAGCCCCGATGACCTTGAACTCAAAACTTAGATTAATAAAGTGATCATTCAGAATTTAAGAATGGTCTTAGAACTTAACAAGCTAGATTCTGGCATGTCGGGCCACCCCCGACGGTCTTGCTTGAAAACTCAAAAAAAAAAACTAAAAAACCAGAACATTAAGAATACTATCAGATACAGCTTAAAGATCTAGATTCTGGCTGCCGGCCCCCCCGTCTAATCAACACCAAAATTTCACCTAAGATATTTGTTCAAAACCCAGTTACGGTTATACTAAGCAGCTGATTAGCTACTTTATCCATATTAATAAAACACTAGGTTCCTCGTTATGACAAAATCCAAAAATCCACGCGCCTACTCTTCAGTCATTGTTGATGGAAACGATCGAGCAGCTAGTCGCGCAATGCTTAGACCTGTCGGCTTTACGGATGCGGATTTTAAAAAACCTCAAATAGGCATCGCTTCAACTTGGAGCATGGTCACGCCTTGTAATATGCATATCAATAAGCTCGCCGATGAAGCCTGTAAAGGTGTCGATGGCTCTGGCGGTAAAGGTGTCATCTTTAACACCATCACTATTTCTGACGGTATCTCTATGGGTACCGAGAATATGAAGTACTCACTGGTATCACGTGAAGTCATTGCCGACTCTATCGAGACGGTTATGGCTTGTCAGGGCTTTGATGGCATTGTCGCTGTGGGTGGCTGTGATAAGAATATGCCGGGTTGCTTAATGGCAATCGCTCGTTTGGATCGTCCAGCTGTGTTTGTCTATGGTGGAACGATTTTGCCAGGAAAGCATAAGGGCAAACAGCTCGATGTTGTCTCTGTTTTTGAGGCCATTGGCGCTGAGGCGAATAACCTTATTCCACTTAAAGAACTGACTGCGATTGAGAAAAAAGCTATTCCTGGCCCTGGCTCCTGTGGCGGCATGTATACCGCTAACACTATGGCCTCGGCAATTGAGGCTATGGGCATGAGTTTGTCTAACAGCTCGGCTCAGGCGGCTATATCGGACCATAAACTCAAGGATTGTGAGGCAGCGGGTGCCGCGGTCATGAATTTGGTCAAAAAAGGCATTACGCCAAAAATGATTATGACTAAAAAGGCGTTTGAAAATGCCATGACGGTTGCGATTGCGTTAGGAGGCTCAACCAATCTAGTCCTGCATTTAATAGCCATGGCGCATTGTGTCGATATTAAATTAACGCTGGCTGATTTTACCCGTGTCGGTAAACGTGTTCCTATGCTGGCAGACCTTAAGCCTAGTGGTCGCTATAGCATGGCCGATTTAATTGAAGTGGGCGGTATTCAGCCACTCATGAAAATGTTGTTAGACGCAGGTTTGTTACATGGCGATTGCTTAACGGTAACCGGTAAAACGTTAAAGCAGAATTTAGCCAAGGTTAAGGCTTATCCTAAGTCGCAAGATATTATTCGTGCTCTAGATAATCCGATTAAGTCTGATAGCCATCTTGTTATGCTAAAAGGTAACTTGGCCCCTGATGGCGCAGTGGCTAAAATTTCTGGTCATGAAGGTTTACGCTTTGAAGGTAAGGCGCGCGTTTATAATTCGTCGGATGCTGCGTTAAAAGCCATTATGGATCGCAAAATTAAAAAAGGCGATGTGGTTGTTATTCGCAATGAGGGGCCGCGTGGTGGTCCTGGTATGCAAGAGATGTTATCGCATACTGGCGCAATTATGGGGCAGGGTTTAGGTGATGATGTCGCTTTAATTACCGATGGTCGTTTCTCGGGTGGTACGCATGGTTTTGTTGTCGGCCATATTACGCCAGAGGCATATGTCGGCGGACCTATCGGTTTAGTGAAAAACGGTGACCGTATTACGATTGATGCCCGCACAAGATCATTAGTCGTTGATGTTACTGCGAAGGAATTAGCCGCACGTAAAGCTAAGTGGAAAGCACCTAAGCCAAAATATAAGCGTGGTGTTTTAGCGAAGTATGCGGCCAATGTTAGCTCTGCATCAGAAGGTGCTATTACCGATAAATTTTAATACTGATTCATTTCGTGCAGTGGAAAATAATTTCACTGCCGATTTGAACTGCTCACAAAATTTGGTTTTTTTGGTAACTTTAAAGAATAAGAAAAGATTATTAAATAAGATATTGTATTAAGGCGAGCCTTCATCTCGCTTGCTAAAGAATAGAGGCTGGCGTATAAAATGCGTCGGCTTAACACAATAATTATCAACTCAATATTTCTATTGCCAGCAATTATCTATTGTTGGTGGTTTTTATTAAGAGTGCTGCAGAAAAAGTTGATAGAAAACACGCGTTAAATATATTCAGTGCAGAACAACGGCAAGGTCGCCTGGTGAAGGAGAGCACAATGGAAAGCATTAGTCTTATCGAATGGAGTGTGGGCGGTTTGTTTGTTGCCGTTAATGCTTATCGACGTTACAACACCCCCGCCAGTAATCGCGCTTCAACTACTTTTCAAAATTTCAGTCTCTATTTTTTCTTTTATCTATTGGCGGTGCTTGCACTCTATGTGTTTTTTGGTGCTGTGCTTGATAGTTCGCCAGAAACTATTGGCTGGTTGTATGCGCTTTCATTAGGGCAGGTTGGCGCTAATGTGCCAACTGTCATTGATAAGCTAAGCGCGCCTATGGTGTCGGCTTTGTTTTTAACAACCTTACTGCCTTCGTTACCTTGGCTGTCACGATATGATCAGGCGCTACTCAATACCTTTTGGGATAGAGGCAATATTCCAAATCATGTTTATAAAATGGCAGCATCGATGCGGCGTGCGCGGTTTAATTTTTCGCCCATACAAAATAAGCAGTTACGTAAAAACTGTAAAGGGTTAAACATCGACTTTACGCCATTGATGACAAGCGCAAGCCCCTCGCTCGATTTTCGATGGGCGCGAGTCAATGCTTTATTAAGTGGTTTAGAAGAATGGAAGCGAGATGATTCTGGCCGAATGCGTCGCTTTATGGTGACTAAACGCATAGCGCTTAATGATTTGTTTAAACAGCGTGATGAAATTAATGAAGAATTCGCACAGCTAAAAGCCGAGCAGTTAGACACTAAGATACTGAATAAAATCGAGCGATTTCTCGATAAGTCGATTGCCCAATTATTTTTAGATACTTCGGTGATGATTGGTCAGGCTATTTGTATGGCCGAGCTTTCTGAGAGTGGGCGTAGTGCGCGAGTCACGCAATTAGGATTTGAAGGAGGGACGCAAGGGTTTGATCGTCTCTCGCCACAGCAAATGCTATCGGGATTGTTTGCTATTTTTGTTACTTTTTTATCGTTATCGATTGTTGAGCAGTTTATGAAGCCGGTTGGTGCTCGCCACTTTGGTAGCGTGGGCTTTATGACTTTTTTAATGCTGTTTACCTATGGTTCTTCGCTGATTATTGCCTTCGATTTAAAGCGTCGCGTCAGTATGGGGTATAACGAGTTAACCAAGCAGCGGGCTTGGTCCGCTTATGCTGTGGTGGGTGTTATTACGGTGTTAGGGTGGTTCGCGGTAACTATTAGCTATCGTTATATTTTTAATATGTTGGATGGCCAATTAAGTAACGATAATTTATTGAATGTGAAGGAAAGTATTCAATGGAGTTTTCCTTTTGCACTGCAGTCCTTAGCGTTAGCCATTGCCGTATCGTGGATACTCGATAAGCATCAGCGGCTTGGCGCAACCGATAGACTGTGTAGGTACCAACGAGTGCTAGATGTGAGCATTTCGATTGCCGCATTGGCCGCAGCTTCAGTGATTACTTATGGCTGGATGGCAGGTATTGGTCCGTTTGAAGGTTATGCAACTAAAGACCCTAAGTATCTTTCAAGTTTATCGTTCGGTTGGCTTGTTGCGAAAGGAACCGCTATTGGCGCGGTTATCGGTTGGCTAGTGCCCATGTGGTTTCATATTAATCGTACAAAATCTCCCGATCAAATTGCGGGGCGTTTAATTCAAATGAATCAGCGTCGGCTCGCTAAAGAAATTCGTAATCTTAGCCCGGGTGATTTAACCAATGTGGTTGCAGGCGTTGCGGCATCGGTAGCGGCTATTGATTTAAATGTTAGCCGCAATGAAAAAGATGTCTATCAAATTATTTGTGGTCACTTAGCTGGTCTGCCTCACTCCGATGTTGATATCGATAGTGCCGATAAAGAATTTGATCACTGCTTAGAATTAATTGATGCGAATACATTTGATTTGACGTCAAGGTTACAAAAATTAAGTGAATGTTCGCTACTCGCGTCTTTAATGCCCTTTATTGCTTCTTCAATCGCGTTTGCGGATGGCGTTTATTTAGAGCAAGAACGTGAAATAGTCGAAAAAATTAAAAGGCAGGTAAAGTTAGGTGAGGGCGTATATGCCTAAATTATAAGAGGTTTTTCCAAACTCTAACGATTTTGGCCCAAAATGCTAAGTAGATTGTCCCCAAATGCTATGGCTTAAAAAAATTCCCAATGTAAAATTTCGTCAGGTTTTACAATTAATAAGGAATTATTTTAATGAATAAAAAGGGTGCCGGTAAAAAAGGGTTATTGTTGGTGGTTTTTGCAGCTTTTATATCTACAGGCGTTTTTGGAGAAGGGAAAAATGTTGACGGTTACGAAGCAGTAGAAGCACGAAACGGTTTTTTTTATTCCAAATTAAGCGACTCTGATACCTATGCTTCAGAGTCTCCGTCGGAAGAGATTACGAAGCCGCCTGTGGCAATGACAACAGCGCTAAAGCTTGATGAGGCATTAGGTGCCCATTTACGATTGAGTATTGCATCGGATAAAAGCGTGACTCCTTATTTTGTAACGGGCTTTACCGGCATTACTCGATGGACGCGCTCAGATCTTGAGGCTGCAACAGGCAATGCTAGCGATTCCAATGGGGATGTCTCGTATGGCATAGGTGCTGATTTTGACCTTGCTGAAGACGCGAAAATAAATGTTGAGTATAGAGATTATGTTAATGGTTCTGACGTCGAGGTCTCTGGATTTAGTTTTGGTGCTTCTTGGACATTCTGATATTTGAGTCAATGCAATAATTTTTATTCGGTATAAAAAAAGGCCTCTAACATTTAAATGTTAGAGGCCTTTTTTGTGTCTTTAATATTTTCGATTGGCGAGCAATCGAGATATTATTTCTTAGAGTAGAAGATATTCTTCAAATAAACATTGGTTTTCTCTTTTGGAGAAATTCCATGTAAGAAAAGAATGCCCGTCACGTCTGTTAAATCTGCACCTCTATCAATTCTAGAAATGCCTACTTTATAGGTTTTCCATTCTTCTTTAAGTGGATTGTTTGCTTTAGGGCCAAAAGATATAAAGTTATTGACCTGTGTGCCCGCTAGATAATTACCGGTCTGATAGCCAATATTAAATGTTAGCTTAGGGTCGCCACGTAATTCAAAATAAAGATAACCGGATTCAAATAATGATAAGTTCTCTCCGGCATCGCCTTGAATTTCGAGTGCGCTACCCCACCAGTCGCCAGTCCCTGTTGTAATTTCAATAACATCATCCGATGTCATGATAATGTTACAAGTGCCTTCCCAAGGATTGATTTTTAATGTGTTACTTGGGTAAGTCATGTTGTTAGTTTTGCTAGGTACTAACCTATCATGGGTAACAACATAATAATCGGCTGTTACTGGCTCGCCAGCAACGGCCTTAGTATTAACGTTAGTAATGCTGCGTTTTGGCATCTTACTTTTATAAGGAGGTTGTAGAACGGCTTGCATTAATGCAGCCTCTTCACCACCAAAACTTTTTGTAAGCGGTTTGCCATTACGTGTTAACCCATCAAAAGTCCCCTTGTCGAATTCATCCCAAAGCGTGTACTTAACTTCGTTGTTCAGTGTAATTAAACCAAAATGGTTTTCAGATCCAGTAGCATCACCGGTGTCTTTCCACTGCTCATCAAAGGCTTCAAAATAAAACATGGACATACCGGTTTCATGTCCCCAGTCACGCATATGTTGGTAATACAATTTTTCTTTTAATTCATCGGCAGCATGAGAACCTGTTGGACCATAAGAAGATCCTGCAATAGAAGCCCAGCCTGTTTCACCAATATGAATAGCTTTGTCAGGGTCTATGCTGGCAATATAATCGGCAGCGCCTTGGTACTGAGACATGGCGCGTTTTTTAGCGCGTAACATAGTCGCTTCTATTTGCTCAGTTTGGCTCAAGCTCTCTTCTTCTGGCAGTACACCCCAAAACTCTGGATTGTAGTGAGAATCATGAAAAGGATAAGTGTGTAATGAAACATAGTCGACGGCTTTGATTAGCGCGGCCAACTCTTTGGTTTGATAATGTGTGTCACCACCGCCCCAAGATTCAAAGTTATCCGAGCTTGTAATCCATACATCAGAAGATAGCTTACCTTTTTCTTTAAGGTCTTGAAGATGGTCAACCCACTTTAAGATGATTTTAGGGTAAACGAAATAAGTGACGGCCCATTGCACCATTGCTTCATTACCAACGGCAATCACTTTAACGATGTCCGGATACTCATTAGCTAACGCTACAGCTGTGGCGATTTCTGTTTTGTTGTTCTTGCTATTGCCTTTAGTATGTTTGGCTTGATCGCTCCATGCGCGGTGGCATTCTATCCAAGCTCCTAGCATTACATACATTTCAAAGTTCTCATCTTCACCTTTTAACTCGCGAATAGCAGCTAATAGGCGAGATGCCTGCGGGTATTGTGAAGTGTTATACGTACGTAATACTTTAATACCCAATGCCGATAAGATTTTTATATCGTCTTTTATTTCATCTTTGGTCGGTACGATATCACGTGTTTTTTCACGGTAACCACCATAAGAGAAAGCAGGATATTTGGGGTTTCCCAAAATTTCAGCGGCCGTTGGGCTAGTTGGCGATATAGATGAGGTTGTCGCCGCACTGAAAGGAGCAATGGCAAGTAACAGTACCATCGAAATCGTTAGAAAAATATTTTTATAATGTGTCATTGGAGTCTTATAAGCCTTTGCTGGTAAAAAGAGTAATATAAAGTGAGCGGGCCCTTGTTAATAGGGCTTGGGAGCCATTCTATCACTGAATACTACCCACTTATCGACTTCGTCCGTGCTAATGTCTTTCGCCTTACTGCTAGGCTCTGAATAGCGTGGTATCCTGCTTTTTTATCCCTAATAAATTCAGTTCTATACGCGCCTTAAAGGAGTCGTTTGATGGGTCCTGTTAAGGTTGAGTTACTTAAGTATGAGACAAAATATCAACTAAGCGTTGATGGTAAGCCGTTCTATATTAAAGGCGCTGGCTTAGAGTGGGGCAGTATTCAAAGCCTGGCTGAGCACGGGGGAAATGCGTTTAGAACATGGCGTGTTGATAATGGTGAAAATACTGGCCTGCAGATACTCGATGAGGCTCATAAATACGGTTTAATGGTGTGTATGGGTATAGACGTTGCCCGAGAACGCCACGGTTTTGACTATGATGACGACGCATCTGTTGCCGAGCAAAAAGCGATTATTAAGCAAGATATATTAGCGCTTAAAGATCATCCGGCATTATTGATGTGGGGTATTGGTAACGAGCTCAATTTACGCCATAAAAACCCGCGTGTTTGGGATGCGGTTAATGATATAGCGATCATGATTCACGATATTGATCCTAACCATCCAACGTCAACGATGCTGGCTGGCGCTGAACCTGAAGTCATTGAGCGTGTTGTAGAGCGCTGTCCTGATGTCGACCTGCTATCTTTTCAGTTATATGGAGAGATAGATCAGTTACCTCGATTTTTGTCAGAAAGCGGCTATCAAGGCGCTTATACCGTATCTGAATGGGGCGCAACGGGTCATTGGGAAGCTCCCTGTACTGATTGGGGCAGGCCGCTTGAGGCTAATAGCACCGATAAAGCCAACGATTATAAAAACCGTTACCTTGATTATATTGCCGCTGATACTAAACAATGCATTGGTTCATTTGTCTTTTTATGGGGCCAAAAGCAAGAGCGCACACCGACATGGTATGGCGTGATTTTAGAAAATGCTAAGAACACTGAGTCTGCTCAAGTTATGCAGTATCTGTGGACAGGTGAGTGGCCTAAACATCGCGTTCCCAGCATGTCTGGATTAACTATTAATGGATTACGCGCGCAAGACAGCGTTCACTTAATAGAAGGGCATGTTTGTCAGGCAAAAGTCATTATTGAAAATCCGAGCAATCAGGCGTTAACGTATCGTTGGGAAATAATGGCCGAAGTCGATAAATCGGTAGAAAGTGATGGTGGTGATTTTGAGCCCAGCCCAGAGGTTATCTGGAGTGACTCATCTGAAAATAGTGCCGCTAATATTGAGTTCGCTGCGCCGAGTGCCGGTGAATATCGCTTGTTTGTTTATGTAGAAGACAGCCATAATAATGCGGCGACAGCTAACGTACCTATTTTAGTGAAATCAGCTGCGGATGTGAGCTTTATGGGTGCGATGCTGGATAGATTAAAAAGATATTTTGCAATTTCTGCTTAACGCGTCAAACTTGATTTTGGTAAGGTAAGTAGATGTAAATAAAAGTAAGAAGCAAACTAATAAATTTTTCGCAATAAAAAGCAATTAGGGCTAACAATAATATGAATACCGCCACCCAGCAACACATACAGCAAAACGAAAAAATCCCCATGAGCCAAAAAATTGTTTTTGGTATTGGTATGCTCGCCAATCAATTATTCCCAGCTGCGCTAGGCATCTTTATGGTGATCTTGGTGCAGAGCTTAGGCATGAGTCCTATTCTATGGTCGCTTATTTTCTTTATACCTAAGTTGATTGATGCCGTAACGGATCCACTTATGGGTTATATCTCTGACCATACCGTCTCTCGCTGGGGTAAGCGCAGACCCTATGTGTTTATTGGCGCCATTATATCGGGCGCTTCTTTTGTCATGATGTGGCAATTGTCTGCAGACAATACAGAAATGTATAACTTTTATTATTTTCTTGCTTGGTCTTGTGTGTTCTGGATTGGCATGACCATATTCAGTGTTCCCTATGTGGCTATGGGTTATGAAATGAGCTCAGACTTTCATGAGCGAACACGATTAATGGCGGTAGCTCAGTGGATAGGTCAATGGGCTTGGGTGCTTGCGCCTTGGCTTTGGATTGTTTTATATGATCCTACTTGGTTTGAATCGGCTACTGAAGGTGCGCGATATTTATCTCTTTGGGTTGGCGGTGTTTGTATGATACTTGCCTTGGTGCCGGCTATTTTTTGTGATTCTGTAGCAGGTGTAGAAGCGGATAACCAAGACGATGATGCTAGTCTTATGGATACTATTCGTGATTTTGGTCGCGGTATTGTCATTACGCTGAGTAATAAGCCGTTTCAAAAAATCTGCATAGCAACGTTTTTAATTTTTAATGCTTTCCAAACCGTTGCAGCTTTTTCATGGTTCATTATTGTTTATTACATGAATGGTGGAGACACTGCACAAGCGGGTGTATGGCCCACATTATTTGGTTCAGTCGGCGCTTTATGTACCTGCTTTTTGGTTATTCCTATTGTTAATTGGATGGCACAAAATTACGGTAAGCGCTTTACCTTTTTATTATCACAATCTATTTCTTTACTCGGTTATATTTTGTTTTGGTGGTGTTTCTCGCCAGAAAAACCTTGGATGATATTTATTCCATTACCATTATTCGCTTTTGGTATTGGTGGTTTGTTCACTATTATGATGTCAATGACAGCAGATATTTGTGACCTAGATGAATTAAAAACCGGTGAGCGCAGAGAGGGTACGTTTGGCGCTATTTACTGGTGGATGGTTAAGCTCGGTGCTGCCTTTGCCGGTGGTGCTGCAGGCCTTATTCTTAGCGTTATCGGATTCGATCAAACAGTTGCGGTGCAGAGTGAAGAGACGCTTGAGTTATTACGTTTAGCTTATATCGTTATTCCTTGCGTAGGCACTTTGGTGGCTATCTTTGTTATGCGTAATTACGATTTAGACGAAGCGCGCGCTTATGAAATTCGTGAGCAATTGAATGCCCGAAAAAGTGCTTAGGTTTATTGATTAAATACGCGCACAAAAAAGCCGGTCTATTGACCGGCTTTTTTGTTACTGCGTTTTATGTGTTGCTTATTGATGCTGTCTCTACAACTATTCCTATTCCGGCTTTAGCTTAAAGCCGGAGTAAGTAATACATCAATTTGCGTTACTGTGCCTTTCTTATCAAAGATCAGTAACGACGTTTCTGCATCAATCGTATTGCCAGTAATAGTATTCTTAGTACCATCAGCATGCGTCACTATAATTGAAGCCTCTGCGCCATCAGCTAAACCATAAACAACGGGTACCTGACAGTAGGTAAAGCCAAGTTGACCTTTTGATAGTGCGACAGTTTGTTGATCACCGTTAATATCAAAGTAAACCAAGATGTCATCGTTAGACAAAAACTCAGCTTTACGAAGAATAAACGGGTTAAAGGTAATGCTGCCGTTAGTGACCACAACACCCAGCTCCATTAAGCGGGTAATCACTTCTTCTTTTACTTGGCCTGTCATGCCTGGCTGTTTAGCACCAGCAAAACCTGGAGTATGTGAGTAAGGGTCAGTAGGGAAGGCACCATAGTTAGCAGGCGTTTTGTTAAAGCCAATGCCCGCACGAATATCAAAGTAGCAATCGGCAAGCTTCTGCATAACCGCTGCATCAGTACCTAGCTCAGCACCCTTACGGAAGCTCTCTAACGCGGCAAGCAACAACTTAGAAACCATGTGCCAGTAGATTGAGCCCAAACCTTCGTAGGCGTACATGCCGCCAGAGCGACCCGTAAATTGACGATGATTAAAGATGCCTTCAAAGATCTCGGCAACTAAAGATTGATCTTTCTCAACCAAGGCGTCATAGCCATTCGCTTTCAGCGATTGCATGGCACTCTTTGCGCTATCGACATTATTAAACGTACCGTTAAAGTGATAGCCACCTTGTGTATCAACTTCAATTAACGAAGTGTCACCAGCTGTTACTAACGCTTTAAGAAGTTCTGAACGTTCAACTTGCTCACTTGGAATAATATTTTTATCAACGAATCGTGTTAACTCACGATCAGGATAAAGTAAGTAAGTGTGCTGGCGAGCGGTATAAATAGATGACTTTCTTAATGCTTCTAAAACATTTAAAGATTCTTCAGGGCTTAGGTAGCCAGAACTTAATACGGCCACCTGACCTTCAAGCATTTCATATAAATGCGAAATCTCAATGCCGTCATCGCTAGCCGTCATTAAGTTGTAGGCATGATACAAACCATCTTCGCGTCGATTGGCGCGAATAGTGTGGTCAATATATTCTAAAGAAGTTTGGCAAAAGGCAACTAAGTCTGATGCTTTAACCGCTACTCGGTTACCACTGAATGATTTTTCATAAAGATCAGCGCGGTAAGTGCTCGCTGCGGCACCTAAGCTATCAAGTACTTGTTTACGGTCAGCATCACTGAATTTGCCCGCAAGTAAATGTTTATGATTTTCAAACGTGCTATGAATAGCATGCAATAACTCAGCAATTTCTTTTGAAACCGCGACGTCTTCAAAATCGACCGATGAAAACAACTCTAACAAATACTGTTGTAGGCGACGGGTGTAATACAGTGTCACCATCGACACACCAAAGCCGACTAATGCATTGTTTGCATCATTCCATTCAGGGCGCTGGGTGTTCATCCAGATGCCGCCTTCAGGAATAAGGTTTGAAAGTTTAGCTAATACGGTCGCTAATAACTTCTCGGTTAAGTTAACGTTATAAACTTCGCCATCGTTATTCCAGATTAAACGTCCATCTGCGCCCACTTCTTCGACACGCTGGTCAATTAATATTTCTGTATCGTCGTTATAGTCGATAGTGTTATGCGGATCTTTTAATTGATCTTCATAGCCTTTAATACGATAAGGTAAGTTGGCATAACAAAATAAATCTTGGGTTAAGAATTTCTGTAAGGTGCCTGGGTGGTAATCATTTGAGAATTCTAAAAACTTCTGCAAATAAATAACTTGGTGATCACCCCAGTAACCGATGTTTGCCCATGGATCGCTAGGATCTGATTTTTCCCAATCTATACCAGATTTAGTAATTCGGTAAGGGTTGTAACCGTCGGCTGTGCTGGCGTTTACAAACTTACAAATCATGCTCTCAATATAGTTAGGAATCGAAAAGCTTAGCGCTTCCCAGTTTTGGAAAATATCACGCCAGTTGCCTTCAAAGTTAAGCAGCTGAGAACCGTCGTCTTTTTTAACGTTAATTGAAAACTTATTCCATGGGCGTGAAGGATCGCCATGACGACGACTAAATGACAGCGGTAAGTATTCAAAGCATAAACGTTGTAGGCCGGCATTATTTTGAGCTTCGGCTGCTTGAATTAAATCGCTATAGTGGAATTTATCATCAAGGTTATTAAAGAACGCTTCAAACTCTGCAAATATTTTACGGTTAAAGCCTTTAACAAAGCTAATGAGGTCATCTTTAGTGACTTCATAGTTATCAACAAATAAGCCGCCACGCATAACATTAAATAAAACGTTAGAAAAATGGTGGTTAGCGCTAAGCTTGTCTTCAGTTACTTGCAAGCCGTCAGAGATGCCGACGATGCGCGAAAGATTTTTTGATCCTAATGCGATATCAGTTTCAATCTCTTCTGCAATATTGTTATCAGCCGCTAAGTAAGCGATTAAGTTTTTAACATCAGCAGGGCCTTGATTAATATCAGCAACGATACTCCACGTTTCTTCACCGTGTGGAGCAAGGTTAATGCCGTCATTAATAAAGTAAGCGCCACGACGCGCACGCACATCAGTTTCTTGCTCAATTTCCCAACCATGACGGAAATTATTAAGCTGAATAGATGAGACTAAACGTTTAGCGTTAGGCAAACCTACTGACCAAACGGTCGTTGCTGACAATGCTTCGCTGGGCTCGGCACGATCAACTAAGATAGAACTCATGCTGTAAAGGCCAACACCACTGTCAGCTTGTAATTCATTTTTCTTATAAGCGTCTACTAAGCAGCTTAATGAATTTTGAACGTCTGGCTCAACACCGTAAGGTAAAAGGTTTTCGATACCGTCAACAATTTCAACATAGGTAGCATCTGCACTGTTGTTGACAAGTGTTGATGTTTTAACAAAGCCGAATTTATCTGACGTGCGCCATGCATAACGGAAAGTCACGTCAAGGTCATTATTAATTTCTTCAAAAATTAATTTATCACCAATCACGTTTTTGTAGAGGTTACGCGTAATATTATAAATGCCAGTGCATTGTTCAGAGAAAGGTTCCCACAGTGAGGTTTTTCCTTCGCGGGTGACTAAGGCAATGGTTCTGCTGCCGGTATAAGGTGAGCCATCGCTGATTTTGTCATCAGAGTAGTAAGGGAATAAGGCGTTATCAGGGTTAATGCGGCCAGCCGATAAGCCGCCGCGAGTAGAGATAAATAACCAATGGTTAGAATCGCTAACCACACTAATAAAGAAGTCTTTCATTTGATCGTAGTTAGCAATCTGATAGAAAACTTCGCCGTCTAAATCGACGTATTGACCAGCTACTTCATTAATAGTGCTGTGTCGAAGTTGCTTACCTATATGTATACGTTTCTGAGTCATGTTAAATCTAATCCAATGTAGTGAGCGGCGCAGTAGCAAGCGCTTATATCGCTGGTAGATGCACTCTATTAGCCGAGGCAGTTATTATAGCTTTAATGGTTTTTATACTGGCTTCATGCCTAACCCTTCCAAACAGGCGGCGTATTGTACGTTTACCCCTGTTCTTTCGCTAGTTAGAGAGTAGTGGAAGCTACGTATTTGTCGTTAAATGGCCTATAAAAGCGGCAAGTTGTCCCTTCATCAAGATAGGCTGGAATGGCAGATGGAACTAAGTTAAGTCGTTTTTAATTGATGATCTGTGTAAATTGAGATTGTTGATTGCTTAAAACCGCTGTATGTGCCGATATCAGGGCTTGTTAGCGATAATAAGCCAAAAATTAATGAGCAAATCATCTAATAGATATTTTTTGAAAATAAGTAAGTTTTCTTAATCTTAAATTCATAATAAATAGTATTGAGTACAATAGAGTCAAAACCATTTTTCGTTATATCAATGCGTTAAGTAAAACCGATAATAAATTCTAAAAAGGTAATATGCATGAAATATTTTTCGCCACTACTCATTTTTATTTTAGGTTGGGCATTGTTGTTAGCATCAAATAGCTTGGCGCTTATTGGCTTAACCAATGGCTTACTTCAATTACTGTTGTTTGTTTTAGTAGTATGCATTCCAACATGGTTAACCAACCGTATGTCCTATGTCGATATTGGTTGGCCTTGGGGTTTAGTATTAATTGGTGTTGTCACTTTATTGTTAAGTGAGGGTGATAGTGAGGGTGATAGTGTTCGCGTTATTGTAGTGAGTGTGGCTTACATTTTTGCGGGCGCTCGAATGGGTATTGGTGCATTAAAAATGTGGAAGGCTGGCATGTTAAAGCGAGAGCTTCCGCGTTATGAATATCAAAAGCA
>Ga0209304_1001405_pt1 | contig 14669 bp, 11 predicted proteins | sample COGITO_mtgs_1004_4_FD_184789 | JGI IMG/M metagenome (GOLD analysis project Ga0209304, IMG submission 184789) | Pelagic marine microbial communities from North Sea - COGITO_mtgs_100423 (SPAdes) (version 2) | ecosystem: Environmental > Aquatic > Marine > Epipelagic ...
ACATACTACTAAATTGAAACGTAAAAATATCTATTTATATATCTATAGATACTAATATAAAATCCTTTCACATAGTTTATGTATACCACTTATTGACAAACATAGTATAATCTTGATTCGTTTACTGTATTTTAAGAAGGTGTAAATCTCCGGTACAATACATGATTTGTAAGCATTTTATCAAAACGTAAACCTGAATACAAATGACTATCACTTACTCCTTGGGCTTGAGCTTAGAAGTAAAATAGAATATAATTGTTACATACAATAACTTCATATCATTTCTAATTGTATCACAGCAAATAGTAGTAATAGTAGTAGTAGAAATAAAAAAATTGAAAATCATAGTCTACTAGTAGTCCTATTTGTTAGAAGAATAACTTTCCAAACCTTATTAGAATATATCAAATAAATTACTACATGCACATGTAAACTATATAGCGCATTCGAAAGCACAGAAAAACTGTTATCAGAATGAAGAAAGCAATTGCAGCTTACATTAAATACAACCATACTTCTTAAACCCTTTCATAATAATACAATATATATTTCTAGTACAGTATAGAAATTTAAAATGTAATATAATTATATAAAGAGAACATTTAATTTAAGTAAAGTATAAGCTAACATGTTAATCACATACATTTGACATAGAATACAATCGTATCTTTAATAATCATCCTTTAATCATCTAAAAATACTATATTTAAATTCGAATTAAAAAAAGATATAGACTATGGTAACACATTATGGTAAAATACATATAGACTATCCCAGCATATGTATGTATATTCTGGAAGGAGCAAGTCCTATGCCACTTTTACTCCCGTGATAGGTGAGATATACATAAAATAAAATTAATACATGCTATGAACGATGAATGAGGAAATATAGGTTTAGAATGAATGTAGTGAATACATGTTGTTAGTGATAGCATGTGGGATTAAACAGAATGGGTAATTTGTTTCTTATTTTTAGTTTTATCGAACATCAATGAAAAAAATGTTTTTTAGTTTCTACAACAATGAACGAATATATATATATACTTTATAATGAATGAAATAGGTTAATTAAATACCATGGATAAACATAGATATATCCATTGTTCTTTGTATGTGATTTTTATTAATGTGTGTGTATATTTCAGTAGTATTACCATCAGATATATTTTATATTTTCTGCGAGTAGTATGCTGTGTAGATAAAAACCTAATTATCAACGAATGTAGCTAAAACCTAATTCCATTATCATTCATAATATCACAGGATTACCATGCAGTAGACTGGGCTAATGTTTGCTTATTCTTGAATTAATTGTTTAGAGTATAGCACTACAAATTTCACTGCATAATGAATAAAACTATGTGAAAAGCTCTTATATAGTGATACTGTCTTCGCGGAGTTTACATGAAAAACATTATGTAATCTCAAGAAGAAATGACGGGCTAGTATAATCCTCTATTGATACTATTGTAGCAAATCTGTGTAGAAGAATGGATGAATTGCTGTATATTTATGAATATATGTAGCCTATAGGTTCAATTTTTTATCTGTTGTCAAACCTTTTAAAATTGTAGGCTATGCATCACACAGCATATTATGTAAAGAGAATACATACAATATAAACACATATATTATTTCACTAATACTGGAGTAAGATGTATATGCAGTGAAATGTATCAATTATGCTTGCTTCTATGAATGTGTACTGCTTAGGCTATTTCCTATGTTTATAGCTTTGAGAATAAATATAATAGAATGAATGATTTATTTACTTTTGATCCAATAAATCTATGTTTTTAATACCATTACAGTACAAAACTATATCATATAGCTTTGAGAATAAAACAGTCATATTCATTAAGCCTTCCACGCTAGAATCTTGAAAGCACCAGGATCGAAAGTGGTGAGATGGTATACTCATATTCTTCAGCTCCAGAAAACTATGTCGAACTTCATTCAATACAAGACGATTACCAAGGGATTGATAAATAAATCTCAAAACATTGAAGCAAGATCGATTAAAACTACCATCCACTCCTCCAGAATGATAAATACTATCACATGCTTCTTTCGGGCAAGTACAAAAGTAACAAAACGATTTGCTCCCATTCAACCATCGGCTAGTAGATATACCCTTAGAGTAATTCTTCAGTAACGAGAAGGGACAATCAGAAATAGCATGGTTCTTACCTCCGCACTTGAAACAACCAGTAGGGAAATTGAATTTAAATGTTGGACAAGTATTATGCCAATTTATTAGATTTCTCCCACCTCCTTTAAACAAAAAACAAGTGTAACATTTATTCTTCAGAAGTAATAGTTTCTCTTTAAGTTCTCGACAAAACGAGATATTGGTATTTTCTCTTTTCCGAAATGCACTTGCTCTATCATTGGAGGAGAAAGAAAGGTTCTGTGGTAGAGTTGAGCTACTAGTACTACCAGTATCCATCGATTGAGATAGTCTTCCGAAGGCTGCAAATGAATAAAATTTATAACCGTGGTAAATTCATTAGTAGTATTAGTAGTAGTATTAGTAGTAGTTAGTAATAATATATATGTATATACCATTGGAGGGGAAAGAAGAGGCCTCCGAGTTCTTACTCACTGAAGAAATCCTTTCCGAACTATTACTTCTATTAATAGATTCGGGAGAAATAAGACTACCCAGAGCTGCAAATATATGAAATTTATGACCATTGTATCAACAAAAGCGATTCAAATTAATAAATAGTAGTACTAGTAGTTCTGTTAGTAATAATATATATGTATATACCATTCGAGGAGAAAGAAAGGTTCTGTGGTAGAGTTGAGCTACTAGTACTACCAGTATCCATCGATTGAGATAGTCTTCCGAAGGCTGCAAATGAATAAAATTTATAACCGTGGTAAATTCATTAGTAGTATTAGTAGTAGTATTAGTAGTAGTTAGTAATAATATATATGTATATACCATTGGAGGGGAAAGAAGAGGCCTCCGAGTTCTTACTCACTGAAGAAATCCTTTCCGAACTATTACTTCTATTAATAGATTCGGGAGAAATAAGACTACCCAGAGCTGCAAATATATGAAATTTATGACCATTGTATCAACAAAAGCGATTCAAATTAATAAATAGTAGTACTAGTAGTTCTGTTAGTAATAATATATATGTATATACCATTCGAGGAGAAAGAAAGGTTCTGTGGTAGAGAGGCGTCCGAGCTCTTACTAAATAAAGAGATACCGCGATCCAAGGAAGTAATATCGGATGATGGGACGGAGTCATCTATAGGTATACATGAATGGTGTGCTAAAGGCCGAAGTAGAAGTCGAAACAATAGTTTGTCAATTGCTCTCTCCATTTTATCTTCATAATTATTTAAGTCTTGGTTACTTAAAAAACGTATACAAGCACTGCATAGCGCATCGGTACCCCCAAGACATTGACTACTTTCTTTGCCATCACAATAGCTATTCAATATCTCTCTCAAGCATTCTCCAGAGGTATTGGTGTAGTATTGAGCTTTATGTAGATCATTAATCAAGAAAGATTGTAGAGTATCATATTGAACAGACAATGATGAACCAGCCATAATCTCTGAATGAAATTGTTCAAAGTTTTTAGCTGTTCTTTCCGATGAAGAGACCAAAAGGTGATATCCATGCATTCCTTCAGCCCTAGCCAACCTTCCAATTCCTTGAACCATTTCCATCAGGCCTCTACTCTCTCCAACGCTAACTACCAAAGTAGGTTTCATTTTATTTAAACCTGAATAGAAGGATAAAGAAAATAAATTAGTACTCTACTATTCAATTGATACGAATAAGTTTATATCATACCTAAACCGAAAGCACTAGTAGCTATCATTATTCCTGGTTTAGAATTATATGACAACCAAGATACCATTGTACTGGTTTTATCTTCCGTCGATAGTTTACCATGGTAATAAAACATATCGGCACATTCTCCCAGCAATTCCACCATATAATGGTACAATATTTCGACTTCCCTCGTAGTAGAACAATAAAGAATGCCACGGAAATCATCAGAACCGATAATTCTTAAATTGGTAATAACTTTAGCGACTAACATTACAGTATAGATACTAGCACTGTCTAGCCCATGGCATGGAGGAAATTGGTTACAGTCGACAACGCATTTTAGAAGGTGTACTCTTGGCCTATTGGATGTCCCTAATCTCACAAAATGGAGATCGCGAATACCAATGATATTTGTGAGTAATCTTTCCATGGATAGAGGACATGTCCCAGTTAGAAACGAGAGTGAAGACATGTGGAATCTACTTAAACCTCGAATAAATTTAATCATATTGGGTCGAATTAGATACCACGTGACACAGGTTGAAATCTCGTCAACCCAAATAGTTCCGAGTCTCCCTCTTTCGGCAGCATTCTTCAAATACTTTAAAAACAGATTCCCATTGCCAACCTCAGGCGTAATGATCACAATCTCTACATCGTTTAAGATAGTAGAGTCAGCTGCAAAGCCTTGGAAATGCTTCACTTTAAATCCTAACTCAGAAAACCTTGCTTCCATCTCTACACATAAAGCAAATAGTGGAACAACAAACACCGTGACCCTACTTGTTCTTTCCAAGCGTTCCTGGAAAGCACAACTCAACGGTCCTAGTGATTTTCCAGATGCAGTTGCCAATATATAGACACGGTCTTTAACTTTATTTCTGCCATCTAAAGCGGATGAAAGAAAGGTTTGTTGCTCCGGAGATTTGAACTGAGCTAATTCATTTCCAACGGCGAATCTTAAAGCAGTTAGTGCAGAATTAATATCGTTCAAGGAGTGCATTGGTTGTATCAAGGGTGGTGAACTTTTACACTTGGGAACTAATCTATCCAGCCTTGCTTCTGCTGATTTAATAAAAGAGCGCAATGATTCCTGAAACAATTGATTTGCTTCTCTGAGTGGATTTTGTATATTAGAAGGAGTAGCAATCGATCTACTTGGTGAAGCACTGATACTATTTCTTCCATCTTGTTGTAAGTGTGAAATATTAGGCAGTGCACCAGTCAAAATCATTTCGGACCAATCCAATGACCAATTAAACAAAGAAGATATTGTTACAGGATCTAATTTAGCCAGAGAAAATTGATCATTCACATCGTAAGCCATCGTGACGGCTAAAAGACCATGTCCGGCCTGGCCATGACGAATTCTAAGAATCCTATTAATCACTTCGCGGAATTCAGTAGGTTGATGGAAACGCAAAGCACGGTTAGCGAAGGATGACGCGAGCTATAAAATAAGGAGCAAATGCAAATGCTATTAGTACTCAAATATATCAATAAAATGGAACCTATGAACATTTATAATATACCTGTCTATAATCGTTGAAAGAGAAATCAACAGAATATATTCTATTGAAAATAGAGCAGAATAAATGGCGTATGTCATCGGAACTTAAGCGGGCACCATTGGTATCAATATAGAACCAATCATATTCAGTGTATGTCTTCATTGTTCCTTCACTGGTGTTACCATTGATTTGTTCATATGTATAATTAACATATTCTAAAGCAGGGCGAAGAATCGCAGCAAACATAATGAATAAATTGCACATTTCCCCAGTAATAAAACGAGCTATTTCCTTTTCGCCACGTTTGTTGTGAGGCGGTAAGAATAGAATACCTCCATAGTGCTTCATAATATATACACCTCGCATTTTCATAATTCCATCTTCCATTTTATTTCTCAAACGGAGCCTAACCATCTCGGTTGATCGTGGGGGCTGGCCGGCAATAACATGAAGAGCGGTGTAGAAATACTCACTAGCAGCTTTATAATTCTTCTTAAACTCAAAGTACTTCCCATTTGGACGTGTTTTGCCTACGTCATTGAATTGGAATAAAGTGGACATACAAAATCGAGTAAAAGTCAAAGATCGTTTCCGGATACCATCGGAGAGGGGATGATCAAGAAAACAGAAACCATCTTGCTATTGAGAATAAGAAAATATAGTATATATAAAATATAGTATATATAGTATATATTAGTAGCAGTAATATAGTAGCAGAAGTTTGAGTAGTATTAGTAGCCGTAGTAGTAGTAGTAACAGTAGTAGTAATAGCTAGTTAAAATAGTAATACAAGATATGAAACTAAAAAACTTACCGTTGATCTAACATCATCCCAAACTAAATGAATTAAAGAGTCCGTTTCAATGTGTGAATTCATCCAACACCGATCCATAGATTCCTTGAGATCACACAATAAGTTATTGGTACAGCTCACAAACTTGTCAAAATGAATGGAATCTTTACCAATACAATATATATTTGTATCTATTCTCCCTGTAGTTGGATTGATTCCAAACTCAACAGTCGATTTTATATTCACATCACGAAATTGCTTCGCCAATCGAGATATACTACACACAATTGCAAATGGAGAGATCACATTGTTTTTGTAAGCAATCAATGAAAGATAATCAGCATCTAGAAGGGTGAATGTATCTTTATGTCGCATACTAATTAAAACCGACCCTTTGAACGTAAATTGAAGCATGGAACAAAACTGAGGTATCGGGTTAATATAGTACAAGTGAGCGTCGTTTCCCAATCCTACTTTACGGAACGATCTACAAACAAGAAAAGTATGGATTATGGAGACTCCGTAGGCATCAGTAAGTTTACAATTGCGACCCAATAAATGAAGAATAATGGAGGAAATACTAAAGACTTCTGCGTCATTCTTAGTACCATGAGTAGCAGTAGTATTGGTACCTAAAGAGATGAAACATGATAGTTCAGAAAACAAGTAAGAACAGGAATATGCGACAATAAATAGTACTAATGATATTTACCAGAAGTCGATGTAGTAAAAGCGGTGGGAGAAAAACCTACTATTAGTAATTTAATCAAAGACCTCAACACGGTATCATTAATATAAACATCCATAGCATCATGGATTGGTTTAGATGAGAAATGATCGCCCAAAAATCCTTCATTTTTTTCAAGAAGGGATTCTAGCCTCGTAAACATCAAAATGAGACTAGCTAAGCACATGGAATAGTTTTTGGGAGCAGTGCTTACCGCACTAAATATATTCCCATTCATCTCTGAATATGTTTGTATACTCGGGTTCTCAATCTTAGATCGCATTAGAGGAGTAGAATTGAGAATCGCTTTATTCACAAATACCATAAAAGATTTACAAGCCATCAGAAGGTGCTGCTCAAAACTATTTCTTGCATCAGCATTAGCCACTAGTTTCATTAAATTATATCTATCACTTGGGCTAGAGCCAGCTGCTATTTCCATGTAACCTGCCATTTCAAAAAACTTATTTTTTCCAGTGATATCATTATAGTTACTAAAGTGAGCACGGTTACCTTCTATTGAGTTATATGCCAAAGCCCTAGAAGCAAGAAAAGCAGATTCTTTTTCAGCCATTAGCTTAGACACTGAAATTGCAATATTCTCTGTCGATGAGGTGGAAGCAGTTGTTTCGCGGAGTAGAATTGGGTAATACTCTAGTCCTCGTGTAATTATCTTTTGTTGAACAACATGCTTGGAAGAATCTACTATAGAACACAGCTCTTTGCCTTTCAGAAAATGAGGTTTGTTCCTTAAATGTAATTGATATGTACTCGCCTTCCTACAAGAATAATTGCAATCTTTACAGTGAAATCCATTATAAATAGGCAAGCAGCAAATACCGAATGAAAAATCAATATATTGAAGTTTTTCTCGAAGCAGTCCACCAAATAAATTGATCGACCTTCCTCTATCATGAAGCTGTTGAAGATATTTGTCTGTGTCCGCTAATGTTTCTTTTTTACAATCGGGATTAGCAATGTTTAGATTAGAATGATGTTTTTGCAGTCGCAAGTGAGATCCAATATCACCAATGCTGCCAGACTTGTTACAATACACGCAAAAATAATGTCTCGTTGCTTTGTTAATCACAACTCCTCTAGCTTTGTCTTGCGCATTGAATAAGACATCATTATGCATCAAATCAGAATCGAAATCATCCACGCCAACAATAAAGCTTCTACCTTCAATACAATAGAAGCTAGGGTCGTTTTTTGTCATGAAATAAAACTGTATATAGTACACACAAATTGAAAACCTTAGAAGATGTATTATAAATTACTTTACACTTCATTTAATTAACCAAATTAAATTTATATACATTCACTAACCTTAATTCAATCTCAAATTAGATTTTGATAAAAAGTCGCAAGGGAAGATTCTATTCAAATCCGGTGAACTTTGATTGCGTATAATTTCATTTCTAGTTGCGCCAATATCATAACAAGTTGCGAATTTTTGTAGTAGTCGCAATATTTTCTTATCTAACAATGAATAAAACATAAATTAAAAAAGTTAATTACAGGTATTAAATTTAAATCAAAAAAAAATAAATACTTACTGCAGCATATATACAAATTAAATAAATTGAAAATACAATGTACAGAAAACACAAAAAGAAAAATTAATAATGTGCCAGCCACCTCTGTAGTAGTATTTATATTCTATCAAATACTCTTTGACCCGACCACAAGGACAAATATATTTATCTAAGTACAGATAATCCCAAAATAGCCATCGTATTACTACCCGAATAAGATTAGTATGAGACTATATACCACGAACGTACTTGTAACATAGTGAACCTAGAATGATATCTTTAAAATCACCGCTGCGGATGGTACAGCTTCAAGATAGATAGATAATATAATGTGAGTATATGATACATAATATAATATATAATATGATGTGATATGATATATATGTAGTAGTAGTAGTAGTAGAAGTTACAGTAGTACTTATATACCTGATATTAGCAGTAGATAACGGGATTAACAGATGTACTTGAATATAATGCAACACCAGGTGTACTACTTGACAGAGCAGGAGCAGAGAGGATAGTTGATCGAACAGCGCTAGATATAGTAATAGCAGTATCAGTGGAGCGACCACTCCTTGCTGCAATGAAAGCTAGTTGATCGGATTTCTTCTTACTTAAAGACGTCGATGCCTTTTTCTTTCTCTGTTTCCTTTTCTGAGGCCCGTCGCCATCAATAATATCAGATGTATTCAATACGATATCCCCAGCGTCATGCTTCAACGAGTCATAATAGGAATGATATTCTTGTGGAACGAATTTTAATTTATTTACTATATGTGCAGCACGCTTCGCAGGTATTTTAATCGGAGCGGAAATTCTTCGGAGGATAATATCATAATTAGAGTCCCATATTTCTGTGAGCTGGGTCGTTTGATTTGCAGCTTCAATTCCATACAATGCAGTTATGAACTGATGTTTGATTCGCTCCTTTTGACCATCAGGTACCACTTTAACAATCAATGGTGCAGATTGTGATATTTACTACTAAGAAGCACAATAAAATGGAGTCATTAGTATTTAGATCATGTTAGTATGAAGAAATAATATGAATGTACTTGTAATATCTTTAAAATCACCGCTGCGGATGCTGGTACAGCTTCAAGATACCGCAAACTACTCTTCAATTCCACTAGTATCAAAACCAAAGGTATCTTACTAAGTAACACAAAATAACCAATCCATTAGTAATGGTAATATATATAGTTACATGTCATAGTTACATTGGATATAGAGAAACTCGCAATTATCGAAAAAAAAACACGTACTTCTTTGAAAAAATCTTTTCGACGTTGTGAAACTTTCATCCTGATGGCACTACATAGGCATTAATGATATCCCAAAGCTAATACTACATGTATAAATAGTATATCCCAAAGCTAATAGTAGTAGTAGTAGTAGTAGTATTAGTAGCCGTAGTGGCCGTAGTAGTAGTACAAGATATGAAACTAAAAAACTTACCGTTGATCTAACATCATCCCAAACTAAATAAATTAAAGAGTCCGTTTCAATGTGTGAATTCATCCAACACCGATCCATAGATTCCTTGAGATCAGTTATTAGTACAGCTCACAAACTTGTGAAAAATGAGCTAGTGCCAGAGCTAGTGCCTTAATAGTTTAATTAGAGAAAAAAAAAATTCTCTAATTAATGTATGGCAGTACCAATTAAATGATGACATCATCCATTGTCATTCTAAATCAATGGCTACGATTTAAGTAGAATTTAAATTTGTGTTGAGTAATATTTGATTCGATGTAACTCCTGTGTTTTCTCTTCAAACCTAAATTCAATCATCTGGATAGTGTATCTATACATATACGTATATATAGCGTCGGTCTTTACTTGATTTAAAAAGAAATCCTTTCGTAAATTATATGTATTTAAAATCACATATGAAAAAAGTTGATTTCATAGCATTTCTATATTTCATTCACATCAAATTGGGCCATTATTCTATAGTAAAATAGTATAAACCTAAACCTAAAACCTACCTGTATGTATTGTAATTGTAACTAAACCTAAAACCTTAGAGCCTAAATTTCTTCATTACATTTGTTAAATATTTCAAAATATACAGATATGAATTATGATGAATGATGTTATGGCTGGCTCTGGTCGGTTGGTTGGCTCTGTCTTTGTGAACGAGGTTTGTCGTACACTTAGTTTATATTGATTCGTTTTTTTATTTTGATTCGTTGTTTCATTATTTACCAATAAAACACTATAATGTCAAATTTCGATAATGATAAAATGTGTGATATGATATTAGAAGAATTAATTGCAAATTTTAAAGAGGATGAACATAAAGAGAAAAAAATAGCTTTATCAAAGAAACGTAAATTGATAGAAACAAAGAAGCAAAATAATTTGATGCCATTGTTGTGTGAAAAAGTTTTACAATGCAATATGAATCGAATAAAAAAAGAAGTGAATAAATCTGATGCAAATGCGGAATTACTAGCTTGTATAGCAGAACTATGGTTAGAGATTAAACCCGAGTTGGAAAGAAAGCTAGTAAATAACGGGGACCCTATGACCCTAGATATCTACAGACAATACGCCCACTTATACAGGAAAAAAATAGTATATACATGTCAGAAGCGTATACTTAGTAAACTCAAAGGTGTTGAACCAGTCGAGCTACCTACTAGCACAGTCATGAGATCTTCAAATGCTTCAAAATTATTCTCTACTAAAGAGAAAGAGGTCACTAATGATGACCTTACTAATACGTGCGATTCAAAATATGATGCATTTTGTCGTAAAATGTATTTAGAATTGAAAAGGGAAAAACAGTTACATGCCTTTCAACCCAAGATTAATAAATATGAAGAGCTCGGAGATTATTTACAAAAGAAATTGAACCATAATTTGATATGTAGAAACATAAACCCTTCTGCAGGGGATCCGACGAATTTCTTGAAAAGAAAAAAGGGGAAAGAGCTAGAATATGGTATACATACTAACATGGATGATGGAGAGAAAGAAGCATTTGCTAATTGTATAGAGCAATTAGAAGCGGGTCTAATCGGTGATCTATGGATTGAAAACTTGCCTGGCGTCGGTCAAGTATTGTATACAAATTCTATAATTAGCCGAGGGTGTATTCTAACTTGCTATTTCGGAAGATATCTTTATAAAAGTCAAATAGATCATGAAATTGAAAGCACCAAACAAATCGGTGGTGAGAACGGGCATGACTTAGCGTTGGGTGTATTTTCACACAAAAAGGATTCTAGTTTAGATACAATGCTATTTCCATTTAAATATGGTGGAATAGCCCAGTACGCCTCGACATGCAAACCTGAAGATGATGATTATTTGAACGTGAATTGTATTGCAGTACCAGTACTGATACAATGTAAGGATGGATTGCAAGTGCAGATATTTCTAGTGGCTATCAAAGATATTGAACCAGGGCAGCCTATTGTATGGAATTACAGAAGTGCTTACTTCGATAATCCATTACTAAAAGTTGATAAGTGGCTTACAGTAGCCGAGCTAAGTACACTGTTAAAAGAATATTTAAACCAAAAACTAAGTTCAGATTAATGATTTACAACAGTACAAATGATCATACATGTGACATAATCTACGCGATATACCTTAGCAGAAAATGATTTTGACACATAATACTATATTCTAATATCTCATTGTTATGAGCAAAACAATCATTGTAAATTGTTTATATATCATACATACGTCCTTGAGCAACTTCTATGTAAATGTAGAGTCTATAGTAGTGGTACAAATCATCATACATGTGACATAATCTACGCGATATACCTTAGCAGAAAATGATTTTGACACATAATACTATATTCTAATATCTCATTGTTATGAGCAAAACAATCATTGTAAATTGTTTATATATCATACATACGTCCTTGAGCAACTTCTATGTAAATGTAGAGTCTATAGTAGTGGTACAAATCATCATACATGTGACATAATCTACGCGATATACCTTAGCAGAAAATGATTTTGACACATAATACTATATTCTAAAATATCTATTTATATATCTATAGATACTAATATAAAATCCTTTCACATAGTTTATGTATACCACTTATTGACAAACATAGTATAATCTTGATTCGTTTACTGTATTTTAAGAAGGTGTAAATCTCCGGTACAATACATGATTTGTACGAACAAAGATATTTTCGAATATATCAAATAAATTACTACATGCACATGTAAACTATATAGCGCATTCGAAAGCACAGAAAAACTGTTATCAGAATGAAGAAAGCAATTGCAGCTTACATTAAATACAACCATACTTCTTAAACCCTTTCATAATAATACAATATATATTTCTAGTACAGTATAGAAATTTAAAATGTAATATAATTATATAAAGAGAACATTTAATTTAAGTAAAGTATAAGCTAACATGTTAATCACATACATTTGACATAGAATACAATCGTATCTTTAATAATCATCCTTTAATCATCTAAAAATACTATATTTAAATTCGAATTAAAAAAAGATATAGACTATGGTAACACATTATGGTAAAATACATATAGACTATCCCAGCATATGTATGTATATTCTGGAAGGAGCAAGTCCTATGCCACTTTTACTCCCGTGATAGGTGAGATATACATAAAATAAAATTAATACATGCTATGAACGATGAATGAGGAAATATAGGTTTAGAATGAATGTAGTGAATACATGTTGTTAGTGATAGCATGTGGGATTAAACAGAATGGGTAATTTGTTTCTTATTTTTAGTTTTATCGAACATCAATGAAAAAAATGTTTTTTAGTTTCTACAACAATGAACGAATATATATATATACTTTATAATGAATGAAATAGGTTAATTAAATACCATGGATAAACATAGATATATCCATTGTTCTTTGTATGTGATTTTTATTAATGTGTGTGTATATTTCAGTAGTATTACCATCAGATATATTTTATATTTTCTGCGAGTAGTATGCTGTGTAGATAAAAACCTAATTATCAACGAATGTAGCTAAAACCTAATTCCATTATCATTCATAATATCACAGGATTACCATGCAGTAGACTGGGCTAATGTTTGCTTATTCTTGAATTAATTGTTTAGAGTATAGCACTACAAATTTCACTGCATAATGAATAAAACTATGTGAAAAGCTCTTATATAGTGATACTGTCTTCGCGGAGTTTACATGAAAAACATTATGTAATCTCAAGAAGAAATGACGGGCTAGTATAATCCTCTATTGATACTATTGTAGCAAATCTGTGTAGAAGAATGGATGAATTGCTGTATATTTATGAATATATGTAGCCTATAGGTTCAATTTTTTATCTGTTGTCAAACCTTTTAAAATTGTAGGCTATGCATCACACAGCATATTATGTAAAGAGAATACATACAATATAAACACATATATTATTTCACTAATACTGGAGTAAGATGTATATGCAGTGAAATGTATCAATTATGCTTGCTTCTATGAATGTGTACTGCTTAGGCTATTTCCTATGTTTATAGCTTTGAGAATAAATATAATAGAATGAATGATTTATTTACTTTTGATCCAATAAATCTATGTTTTTAATACCATTACAGTACAAAACTATATCATATAGCTTTGAGAATAAAACAGTCATATTCATTAAGCCTTCCACGCTAGAATCTTGAAAGCACCAGGATCGAAAGTGGTGAGATGGTATACTCATATTCTTCAGCTCCAGAAAACTATGTCGAACTTCATTCAATACAAGACGATTACCAAGGGATTGATAAATAAATCTCAAAACATTGAAGCAAGATCGATTAAAACTACCATCCACTCCTCCAGAATGATAAATACTATCACATGCTTCTTTCGGGCAAGTACAAAAGTAACAAAACGATTTGCTCCCATTCAACCATCGGCTAGTAGATATACCCTTAGAGTAATTCTTCAGTAACGAGAAGGGACAATCAGAAATAGCATGGTTCTTACCTCCGCACTTGAAACAACCAGTAGGGAAATTGAATTTAAATGTTGGACAAGTATTATGCCAATTTATTAGATTTCTCCCACCTCCTTTAAACAAAAAACAAGTGTAACATTTATTCTTCAGAAGTAATAGTTTCTCTTTAAGTTCTCGACAAAACGAGATATTGGTATTTTCTCTTTTCCGAAATGCACTTGCTCTATCATTGGAGGAGAAAGAAAGGTTCTGTGGTAGAGTTGAGCTACTAGTACTACCAGTATCCATCGATTGAGATAGTCTTCCGAAGGCTGCAAATGAATAAAATTTATAACCGTGGTAAATTCATTAGTAGTATT
>Ga0209304_1001412_pt1 | contig 14647 bp, 10 predicted proteins | sample COGITO_mtgs_1004_4_FD_184789 | JGI IMG/M metagenome (GOLD analysis project Ga0209304, IMG submission 184789) | Pelagic marine microbial communities from North Sea - COGITO_mtgs_100423 (SPAdes) (version 2) | ecosystem: Environmental > Aquatic > Marine > Epipelagic ...
ATACCGCAACACACTCTGGCGCTGCTGGTGGTGCGTTTTATTGAGTAATATCGGGATCGCGTTCGCAGGGCTAACAAGCATTCAGCTAAAAAACGGCGCAGCACTGCTGGCGCTCTGCTTAGTCTATACCGCCTTAAATCAAAGACTCTCTCGGCGCTTCTTCCCGAAAGAACTCTGCGTCGCAATCATTTTTGCTGGAGGCGTAATCGTATTCCTGCTGCCCAGCGCTAGCCTCTGGCCGCCGGCGCGTGCGCTAGCGCTGCTATGCTTGATCAATTGCTTAATGATCGGAGCGAAAGAGCAGTGCATCGACACCGCTCTACAGGTGCGCTCACTCTCTCGATTGCCCACTCTATTTATCACCGCCCTGAAGATTACCTGCGCCCTCTCACTGTGCTTTTTAGATCACGCATGGGCCCTCCAAATAGGCCTATCGCTAGGAGCACTGCTGATTATACACGCCCACCAGAAGCGACTTTGCATAGAAACATTTCGCGTGCTGACGGACAGCGCCTTACTCATCGGCCCAAGTGTTGCTTTCTGCCTGCAGCTCTAACTAGACGACTAGCCTAGTCGGTCACGATCCACGCAATTAATCCGGATTAAAAACGGTCCAGCGAAGGTCGCGCAGAGGCGTTAGCCATAAGCGCACGCCGCCGAGATGGCCGAAAGTCGCGGCACTAGAAAGCGGGTGCCAACGCGACTCGAAATCCGATCGCGTTACTCTTTGTATCACCGCGAATTTCATCGCGCGCGGCGCTACGCACTCGAACTGCAAAATCCTCCCAACTGCCTCCGCGAACGACTACACGGCGCCCTGCATCTCGCGGACGTGGATCGACTAGCGAACCACCATAAAGACGACCATTATATCGATCTAAAGTCCATTCGGCGAGATTGCCGTGCGTATCGTGTAGCCCAAAATCATTTGGTGGATATGAACCCACCGGCAAGGTGCCGTAATGATCCAGATTACTTACCTGATGCTCGACATCGACTGGATAAACTCCACTAAAATTACCATTCGAAACATCAGCTTGATTACCAAAGGCAAACGGCAATACCGAGCCAGAGCGAGCCGCATACTCCCACTCCGCTTCTGTCGGCAATCGATACACATAGCCATCTGGTAAGCGTCCGGCGGCTCTTTCGATATTCGTCAAGACTTGGCAATATAGCCTGACGTCTTCCCATGAAACGTTGTCTACCGGCAAGCTATCACTAGTCACCGACGAAGGATTTTGATCCATCACCTTCGAATACTGCGCCTGAGTCACCTCATATTTTCCAATCCAGAGCCCCTGATTAAAACGAACCGCCGTCTGCGGCCCCTCATTCGGCAAGCGCCCCACTTCCTCAATCGGACTACCCATTAAGAATTGCCCCGCCTCAACCCAACAGAGCTTCAAAGCTAAATAAGGCATCGTCCACTCCGCCCCAGGCTCTGGCCCCGGAATTTGAACTGGTTCAACCTCCCATGTAATACGTTCATCGGGCTTCAACTTAAAGCGTCGCACCATCGTAAGATAATCTTTAATTCGCAGTTCAAGCTCAACACGTTGATTGGCAGCCAAAGAAACAACACCATTCAAATCATCGACATCTACGCCTGCCACCCGCACTTCAACTTCCAGCTCAGGCGGCATCAGCAACTCGACCTGACCAGGTAATGGCTGCATTAAATAAGTCAGCTTCTGATTCAATCGATCCTCGACCTTCACAGTTTGCAATGCTGACACATATAGCGGATGCAGTAAGCGCACTGTATGAGTACCCTCAAGTACCGCCTTCAGCACCTCTGAATCATATGCGAGTCGCTGCCCATCTAGCTCCACTACCAGGTCATCCATTAATCGGGATACCTCACTACTAGGGGCACCTACAAAAGTAACCGCAAAACCAAGCTCTGCCGATCGTGCGACCAGTGCGCCAAAATCAACCACTTCATGCTCGCCGGATTCTACATTAACACGGCGACTAACGGAGCGATAACCTTGAGATTGCACGGCCACAATGTAGTTTCCATTGCCCTCGGATGCATCGATTGTTACAGGTGAAGGTCCCACATAGATACTATTTACCAAGACTCGAGCTCCCGAAGGTTGAGTCCGCACAGTCACACTAGACGGCAACTCAGCCAACACGACCTGCAGCAGCTCACCATTCAGGTCTTCTAGAACCGTGGGCAAGTATCCCATCTTACGGATAACAATACGATCAAACTCGTCAAATTCTCCCCGCTTTAAATTAAACTGTCCATCCGCATCCGTGGTGCCGAGTTCGACTTCTAGATTGTCTTCATTCAGCAGGGCAATTACCGCTCCGGGTTCAGTCTGAATTTGCAAACTTTCCAACGCTGACTGCAACTCAACATTAATTCTAGGCAAGGCAACATTCCTAATAGACACCGGCAACTGCTGCTCTAAATACTGCGGAGCAGTAATACGCACATCATAATCTCCAGGCTGCACAACCAAATCGAGCCCACCCACTCTGGCGTTAAAGACAGCATCGATACCAACAAACCGGACCTGCGCCCCGAGGGGCGTCACATTAAGTCGTAAATTTGGCGATTCACCTTCCGCCGCCATCGACACCACTTGCGCATTTTCTAAGCGCTCGCCAAATATTGAATGCAAGAAAGATGCGACCAAGCCCGTCAAACTCAGACCAACCAAACCAATCACCGCCAGGCGATAGATTCGAGTCGCCAGCTCGCCACGCGCCTCAATTCCCTTCGGCACTGGAATTCGATCAATCTGCCGCTGAATCAAGCCGCCACGTTCAGGCTCCAGTTCGTCCGCCGTTCCCTTCAAAGCCAGTAGCATACTCCTGCAAGATTGATACCGCTCATCACGGCTTCGCTTAAGCGTCGTCTCAACTAGCGCATCCCAAACTTTAGGGAGATTATCCACCATGGTTGACGGAGCCTTATACTTAGACAGGTCCGCTTTCTGGCCTGTCAAAAGCCAATACGCGATATAACCCGAAGCAAAAATATCCACTCGCGCATCTTCAGCGATTCCGTGGCGATACTCAGGACTCATCACATCAAACGAGTTGAGTCGCTCGGGAGTCACATTCGCACCCAGCGGACAGACCGATGCCGAAACGACCGACTCAAACAACTCACTGCCCAAAGTCGCTTTCACACCCAATCCGAGCACCTGAATCGAGCCATCGCTCTGTATGAAAATGAGGTCCGTATCCAGATCACGATGGTCCACACCTTGCGCATGCGCATACCCCAAAATCCCCAACAACAAAGCCAAGATTCGCCCCGCGTCCTCAGCATCGACCCCCGCCTCTCCCGGCTTGGCATGCTCAGCGAAATATTGGCTCAAGCTTTGCCCCTTGACTGCATCCATAAAGATGCAGTGCCGCTGATTCATCAACGCACAGTCCTGAATCTGCGGAATACCCTCATGATTAATCGCCTTAAGTGCCGCCTGCAAACCCTCTAGACGCTTCAAGCATTTCGCATCCTCAATAGTTCGGGGGTGAAACACGCAGAGCGTCACATCACGCAAATCACGCACATGCTGCATGTGGTAGTAATTCGCCAACAAGCTCGAACTAATACACTTAACAACACGGAAATTCCCAAAGCTTTCTCCTGGCTTAAGTAGACGATTATTCAAGCGCTCTTTACTTGAATCAGGGGAAGCCGATTCGGACTGCGTATTCCTTTTATCCATTCCGTGTAATCAAGCGTTTGTAAAAAAATCTTGGACCGATTGTACGATCGTCTCAACGGCAGCCAACTTGCCTTCCCCCTCATAACCACAAGCGAGCATACCACTCTGCGGTTCAATAAAATGATAGCCGCGCGAACGGAGCGTCTTAATATTTTCTTGAGTCGCCGTATGTGCCAACATCTTGCCATTCATCGCAGGCGCCAACATCACTGGTGCAGGCGTCGCCAAATGAATCGACGAGAGTAGATCTGGCGCGAGTCCCTGCGCGAATAATGCGAGGCAATGTGCCGTCGCTGGAGCTACAAGCAAGAGGTCTGCCCGATCCGCCAACTCAATGTGTCCGGGTTGCCAGCCCTCCCCCTCCTTCCACAGGTCCGATACCACCGGATTACGTGAAAGCACTTGCAAAGTAAGCGGCTGTATAAATCGACAGGCCTCTGCGGTCATCACTGGATACACCTGCGCGCCCGCTTCGGTCAAGCGACTAGTGATATCGGCAGCCTTGTAGGCTGCAATCGATCCCGTAATGCCCAAAATAATAGTGCGCCCTTTTAAGTCTAAATTAATCTCTGCCACAGTTATTAAATCTGAGAGGAATACAGACCACAAACAAGACTTAAGTAATATACGCTCGTCCTTGCTTGATTCAAGCACGCGCTTGACAGTCGCTAAATCGGATGAATGCTAAATCGATGCACGTATTATTCGTCAAGGCGATACGCCTAACAGGAGCACTACAACTTCTCCCCCTTGGGGACATAAAGTAATACGTCTGAGGGCTCACTGCCCGCGCATAATAATCAAGCGAGCCAATGCTCCCACCGCGACACAGAGACGCGCCGCACCAGACCGCGCCTCGAAACCCGAAATAAACACTTCAGTAGCGAACCCATTTTTAGCATGCAAAAAGGCACCATCACCAAGTACCGGCCCTTTCAGCAGATTAATTTGCCCGACCGCACATGGCCGGACAAGACGATCACCACCGCCCCGATTTGGGCAAGTGTCGATCTTCGCGACGGCAATCAAGCCCTTGCGATACCAATGAACGTAGACGAGAAGGTCGAGTTCTTCGAATTACTGGTCGCCACCGGATTCAAAGAAATTGAGGTCGGCTTTCCCTCCGCCAGCGATACAGAGTTCAACTTTATCCGCCGCCTAGTCAAAGAAGACCGCATCCCAGCAGACGTAACCTTGCAGGTGCTAGTGCAAGCGCGTGAACATTTGATCCGCCGCACCTTCGAAAGTTTGGAGGGCGTGCCCAAAGCTATCGTACATTTATATAACTCGACCTCGCCGTTACAGCGCCGCGTTACTTTCAATATGAGCAAAGAAGAGATCAAACAGATCGCTACCGAAGGCGCTCAATTGATCAAAAGTCTCGTTTCCACCCTACCAGGCACCAAAGTTCGCCTAGAGTATTCTCCTGAGAGTTTCTCTGACACCGAAGTCGATTATGCCTTGGAAATTTGCGAAGCCGTGATCGACGTCTGGCAACCGACCACCGCGAACAAAATTATCCTGAATCTTCCCGCCACTGTTGAAATGGCAACGCCGAATGTACACGCCGACCAAATCGAATGGTTCTGCCGCAACTTGAGAGCGCGCAATACAGCGATTATTTCCTTACACACGCACAATGACCGCGGCACCGGGGTCGCGGCCACTGAACTTGGATTAATGGCTGGCGCGGATCGCGTCGAAGGCACGCTTTTCGGCAACGGCGAACGCACTGGAAATCTCGACATCGTAACCGTTGCGTTGAACCTCTACACACAAGGCATCGACCCCCAGCTCGACTTTAGCAATTTGGAGCATACGCGCGCGACGTATGAGCGTGTTACGCGTATGCATGTGCCCGACCGCCATCCTTATGCCGGTGACTTGGTCTTCACCGCATTTTCTGGCTCGCATCAGGATGCGATCAAGAAAGGCATGGATTTACGCCAAAAAGATGGCGAACCAGGCGCACACTGGCAGGTCCCCTACTTGTTAATTGACCCAGCCGATCTAGGTCGCGACTACGAGGCAATCATTCGCATTAACAGCCAAAGCGGTAAAGGCGGCGTCGCATATATTTTATCTCGTGAGTTCGGGCTCGATTTACCGAAGGTTATGCATCCCGAAGTCGGCCTCGTGATCAATGATGCCGCCGATCAAGACAACTGCGAATTAAAATCTGCCGAAGTACACGAAATTTTCCAACGCGAATACGTGAATTTAAGTAGTCCGCTTGAGTTGCTCTCGATTCAACGTAAAGACTTCTTCGAGACTGGCGAGGTCAGTATCGACGCTCAAATCAACTTCAACGGTGAGCTGCTTACGATCTCTGGTCGCGGCAACGGCCCGATCAGCGCCTTTGCCAAAGCACTTGATAGCCAGGGATGGAAGCACTTTACACTCCTTGACTATCGCCAGCACTCGATTGGCAGTGGCTCGGCAACAGATGCCGCAGCCTACATTCAAATCCAGCACGAAAGCGGCTCAATTTGCTACGGTTGCGGGATCAACGCAAATATCGAACTCGCGGGCTTGCACGCCCTAGTGAGCGCGTTTAATCGCGCTCATGCAGCACATCCAGAATCACATCTTGGATAGTCGCGGCGTCTAGGCTTCCTTCGATCAGGCGCTGTATTCCCACCAGCTTACAGCGCTCCTTCGAGACTGCTTGCCCGACTGGAACCACCCCCAGCAACACTTGCGAAGACTTTGATCCAGATACGGCACAAATCTGTCTGGCTAATTCAAGGCCAGCGGCCTCTTTTCCCATCCCGATAAAAACCACATTATAACGACGGCGCTGAAAGGCATCTGCACTTAAGTCATAACTCGGAGCGTGGTGCGGTGCGTAACCCAACTGGCGACAGGCAAGTAACAGCTGCTCCACCTCGTCACGATCTCCGACCACCAAAATATCGCAAGGGTGCTGTTCGACGATACGCTCCACCACCTCAGCTAGACGAGCTGGCGGAGGGGATATTACAGGGACTTCCTCGATCAACTTAGTTCGTACCACAAAACCAAACACAGCCCCGTCGCCCTCGCGACTTTCCAGCCAAATCCGCCCTCCCATTGCATGCACCAAGCGCTTGCAGATCGCCAACCCGAGCCCAGTGCCACCATACTTACGAGTCGTCGATGCATCCACTTGGCTAAATGCCTCAAACAGTAAATGTTGCCGATCTTTTGGAATGCCAATTCCGCTATCACTGACTAATACCTCAAGATAGTCATGATCGAGTTGATCGAGATATCCGATCGGCTCCAAGGCATCGGGACGGCGCTCCACAGGCAATTCGCTTAACTTAACAGGACGCACGGTGATTCCTACTTCGCCCGCGTCCGTAAACTTCAGTGCGTTTGCCAACAAATTTTGCACGATCTGCCGCAATCGTTCCATGTCGCCGAGCGCAAACTCTGTAAGTGCCGGATCTAAAGTCAGCCGAAGCGTGACATTAAGTTCGGCAGCTCGAATCTTGAAGAGCTTTACACAATCCTCAAAGCACAGATGCAACGGAAATTCCTGCATCTCCAAATCCAGACGTCCAGCCTCGATCTTCGAGAAATCTAAGATGTCATTCACCAGAAAGAGCAGACTCTTACCGCTCGAATAGATCGTCTGCGACAGATCCAGCTGCTCTTCATTCAGCTCACTCTCGTTCAAGAAACTCGACAACCCAATGATTGCGTTCAAAGGCGTGCGAATCTCATGAGAGATCGTCGCGATGAAATGCCCCTTTGCCCGATTACCCGCCTCAGCACGATCCTTTGCCTGCTTCAGATCGATCTCAATGCGCTTACGAGCAGAGATATCCTGCATCGTCCCCATGATTCGAGTCGCACGACCAAACGTATCACGGTCTTGCACCACGACTCGATCTTGCACCCAGATGGATTCAGAGGCGCCCTTAAAGATACGATAATCGATCTCCAGTGGCTTCGATCCATTATCAATAAACCTCACATACGCTGCCAACACTCGATCACGATCATCCGGATGAATCCGCCCCTGCCATTCCTTTTTATGATCCTGTACATCCACCGAGTCCAATTCCAGAATACGGGACCAATTTACATCACGAAAAATCTCACCACTGCCAAGATCCTGCTCCCAGAAGCCCATCTCCACAGTATCCAGCGCCATGCGCAATCGGTGCTCACTCAATCGAATCTGCTCCTCATAGAGGCGCAATGCGGTCTCATCAACCAGCAACGATAAGGTGCCCTCTCCTTCAGACTCATTAATGAAGACTTTTAAAGTTAACAAGGTCATCGAGCTCGACCGTCCAGTATTATCGATCAAATCAACATGCTGGCAACGTATCGCACCATCATCCGAGCTGAACAGGGCCTCTCGGTCTGCCTCCCACTGTTCGCCAAGATCAACTGGAGGAGCCTGTAATTCTGAACTCATAATTTCGGGCACGCTTCTCGGAGAGAAACTCGCCCAGCGCTCATTGATAAAGACAGTACGACCATCGCGCGATCGCACCCAAATACCGATCGGTAAGGCATCCAACACCCGATGGATTAAATGCTCACGCTCGTCCGCCAGGTCTACCGTGCGTAAATGATAGCCCACAACAATCGCACAGAAAAACGTAATCGAGATGAATAAAACCAGCATCCCGACCGCAAACAGCAGATGTTCACCGAAAGAACCCTGCGCAAAGACGCCGACCCCAGACAACCACGAATAAGCGACGATCAACACCAATAACCCTGCGATCCCTAGCGCGCCTGTCATTTGGAAGCGCAGTCCCACGCCAATCGCAAGCGCCATGACAAAGGGCAAAAATAGTGGCTCCAGCACTCCGCCACCACCACTCGAATGAAGCGTTAAGATTAGAAATGCAGCAAACACAGCCAAGCTGATCGACAACTCGACATAATTCCAACAGCGAGTATTTATTGAACCGAAAGAAATCGATTCTGGCACCTTTATTCGCTTCATTCTATTCGCTGATCTTGACAAATTTATCCGAAAATAAAGCATTCAAGACAAGCGAAGATTCCGCAAGCCTTTAGCTACACGACGACTCTTTACACAATCCCACTTGCTCAGCCATTCGACTCAAGGGCCAGACTGAGACGTCCCCACTCCCGGCTAACTCTAATCTCTATGAAATTCTCTAAATACCACGCTCTCGGAAACGACTATCTCGTCCTCGACCCTAAAGACGCCAGCGAACTGCCTAACCAGCTAGACACCGTGCGCATTTGCCACCGCAACTTCGGCCTCGGCTCCGATGGTATCCTTTACGGGCCACTTGCTAGCGACACAGCCGACTTCGGCCTGCGGATCATGAATCCAGACGGTAGCGAAGCCGAAAAGAGCGGCAACGGACTGCGAATCTTCGCCCGCTACCTTTACGACATTGGCAAAGTCGGCAACGACGCCTTCACGGTTGATACACTTGGAGGTGTCGTCACCTGTAAAATCAGCGACGGTGCCACCTCAATTACGGTTGATATGGGCAAAGTACGCTTCGCGATGGACCACATACCCATCGATGGCCCTGAACAGGCTGATCACGACATCGGCCAGCAACTCAACATCAACGGCACCGATTACACCGTCTATCTGGCCGATATCGGCAATCCTCACTGCGTCGTGCCACTGGTCGAAATCTCCGAAAAGCTTGCCTGCACAGACGGCGCGGCAATCGAAGTCGATCCGACTTTCCCGAACCGTACCAACGTGCAGTTCCTCAAAATTCTCGACCGCAATAATATCCAGATCGAAATATGGGAACGCGGCGCAGGCTACACCCTCGCATCCGGCTCCAGCAGCAGTGCCTCCGCAGCGGTGGCTCACCGAATCGGCCTCTGCGATCGCGCCATCACTGTGCACATGCCCGGCGGTAAGATCGCGATTGAAATCGGCGACGACTACGCAGTGCGCATGACAGGCCCTGCCACCCGCGTGGCTGACATGGACTTCGATCTCGAAGCCCTCGACTTCAGCGTCAAAGACTAATTCCTCTCAGGTCTCAGCCCTGAAGTCTCAGCCCTCAGGTCTCAGCCCTCAGCTCTCAAAGCCCACCCGCGCGGTGGGCTTTCTCGCTTACTGATCAATCTGACAGGAGGGCACTTGATTTTTGCAAAAATGCCTTTAGCGTCCCGCCTTTCAATTTTAAACAAATCCAACACAAATTATGAGTACACACACACCCGAACGCCACGAATTCCAAGCGGAGGTCAAACAAGTCCTCGATATCGTGGTGCACTCCCTCTACACGGATAAGGAAATCTTCGTCCGTGAGCTAATCTCGAACGCCTCCGATGCCACCGAGAAGCTGCGCCACACGCAACTCTCTGAGAAAGACATTTTCGATGCGGATCTGGATCTAGAGATCCAAGTCACCTCCGACGAAGAGGCTGGCACCATCACGATCCAAGACTTCGGTATCGGCATGACGCACGGCGAGCTCATCGAGAACCTCGGCACTATCGCACACTCCGGCTCCAAAGCCTTCCTTAACGCCCTCAAGGCAGGCGGCGAGCGCAACGAAAACCTGATCGGCCAGTTCGGCGTGGGCTTCTACTCGGTATTCATGGTCGCCGATTCCGTTAAGGTCTACACTCGCACCTGGCAACTCGAAGGCGACTGCCTCTGCTGGTCCAGCAACGGCGATGGCGCTTACGAGATCGAGCAAGTCGAAGGTGAACGCCGCGGCACACGAATCGTCTTCACCCTCAAGGATGAGTATAAGGAGTTTGCCCAGAAGGATAAACTCGAAGGCATCATCAAACGCTACTCCAGCTTCGTGCAGTTCCCGATCAAGGTCGATGGTGACGAGTTTAAAACTGTGCAAGCGCTCTGGCTCAAAGGCAAAAGCGATATCACCGACGAGGAATACAAAGAGTTCTACAAATTCCAGGCCAACGCCTTTGACGATCCACGCTTCTGGCTGCACTTCGCTGCCGACGCACCCATCTCGATCAATACCCTGCTCTTCGCTCCTACTGAAAATCAAGAAGGCTTCGGCTTTGGTCGTATGGAGCCAGGCGTCGCACTCTATTGCCGCAAAGTCCTGATCGACAGTGAACCGAAGAACCTGCTTCCCGATTGGCTCCGCTTCCTACGTGGCGTCGTCGATAGTGCCGACTTGCCGCTCAACATCTCCCGTGAGTCGATGCAAGACAGCGCGTTGATTCAGAAGCTCAACAAGGTCATCACCAAGCGCTTTCTCAAGACACTCGAAGAAAAAGCCAAGAAAGAGCCCGAAGTGTATAACGATTTCTGGAAGTCCTTCGGCGTCTTCCTCAAAGAAGGTGTGACCACCGACTTCACGCATCGCGATCAATTGCTTAGACTGTTACGCTACGAATCTTCCTACAGCGAAGAAGGCAGCAACACCAGCTTGAGCGATTACCTCTCACGCGCACCCGAAGGCCAAAAGGAGATCTATTATCTTTCCGGCGCCAGCCGCAGTGCGATCGAGACGGGACCCTACTTCGAAGCCTTCAAGGCGCGTAATGTCGAAGTGCTCTACCTCTATGAGCCGATTGACGAGTTCGTAATGAACCACGCCCGCGCCTTTGAAGAGAAGAACTTCATCTCCGCCGACGCGGACGGCATCGACCTCGAAGCCATTGCGCCAGAGACAGACACCGACAAGGAAGAAGCCTTGGCAACCGACGCGGTCGAAGGGCTTTGCGCATTCATCAAAGAGAAGCTTGGCAACGACGTCAGCGAAGTCGCAGCCAGCGACCGTCTCGTGGGTAGCCCCGCGATGATCGTCAACGGCGACAAGATGATGACTGCTCAGATGCGCAAGATGATGAAGGCGATGCAGCAACAGCAAGGCGACGATGCGAGCCCGATGGGCGCAGAGCCTCCCGTCAAACTGCAGATCAATCCACGCCACGCATTGGTAAAAAACCTCGCCGAGCTACGCGGTTCCAACGAAGAACTCGCGGTTTTGATTAGTGAGCAACTGCTCGACAATGCACGCGTCGCAGCCGGACTCCTCGAAGATCCGTCTGCAATGATTCAGCGCAACTATAAGATTCTCGAGCAACTTAGCTCGAAATAAAATGCTTTGATACATGTGCTTAGCAATGGAGTGAGGGCGACCCGCCCTCGTTAATGGTTACAACAAAACGCCGCCTTTTAGCCTAAAGGCGGCGTTTTTGTAAAGACTAGACGAACTGTGAATTAATCGCGGTAGCCAGGGATTTCACCAGACTTGTATTGGTCCATTAACAAGCCTTCATTGTGGGGGTCATGAGACCCGGCCATATCCGCTGCTGCGTTTGAGTGTTCAGAGCCTCCTCCGTCAGAGGTAGACGCCGCCTCATCAGTGGAAGCACAGGCAGTCAAAAAGAAAGTGATACCAAGAAGCGCTAGGAGTTTTATAAATTTCATAATTTGAATATTGGTTATAGGTTCAATAACCAGTTTATGATTTTACATAAAAATGCAAACTTGATGAAGTAGTTTTATTTAAATTCGTTAAACCCTTAATTGAGTGCACGACAGGCGGCTTGCCTTAAGGGCCAAAGTAACCAATTTAACTAGGGAGCTAATTCACTCCAATCATGTCTGAAGAAATAAAAATAGCGCAGCTAGTATTCCCTCACTTTAACGGTGATCTGAGCTGGCTGGCAGTTAAGCAACGTTTGCTTAACCAGGCGACACGCTGGGAGCGTCAACTCGTACGCGCCTTAGTAGAGAGCGGAATTCTATTTTGTGGATACGATGAACTGACTCGCAACGAGAAGCGCTGGCTGAGAGAATACTTCGATGAGCAAATCTTCCCAGTGCTGACAACACACGACCCCCGCTTGCGACCCAGCTACTCGAGGAATCGATCTCGCCACCGCACTCGACTCATAAATCCGACAGACTGATATCCTAATCGTTCCTTACGCTCTGCGTACGACTCGCGCTAATTTCTAATTCTCCTCGCTGTGCCAAAGAAACCGACATCCAAGCGCGCCTCCAAATCCAGCCGGCGAAAATCACCACAACAGACACATTGGACCAAGTATTGGCTGACGCGAATCATCGTGGTGTTCATCACTGCGGCGGCCGTCAGCCACTACTGGCCACAGCTACGTAGTCTCACCGACGTCAGCAAGTATTCATCCGCACGCGCGATCAACGGCACCGCCGAACTACAGATCGCACTGGCACGTGCTGGATTCTCCCCCGGCTCCATCGATGGTGCCTCCGGTTCGCAGACCCGAGCCGCCCTACTCGCCTATCAAACCAGTCACGGCTTACCAGGCTCTGGCGTATTCGATGCCGACACCGCGCAATTCCTACAGATTCAAGAGCCGGTCTTCACCGCACGTCGACTCCGCGCAGAGGATATCGCCGCAGTCGGCCCCAAGCCGCAAAGCTGGCGCGCCCGCGGCGAGCTCGACCGAATGCGCTACAACTCGCTAGTGGAAATGGTTGCCGAGCAGGCCCAATGCGACCCCGACTTCATCACTGACCTCAACCCCGGCATCAGCTGGCATCAACTGGCTACCGGCGACAGCGTCCGCATCCCCAACGTGCCACCCTTCCGCGTCCAACCAGCAGCTGCCTACGTTCAGATCACACTCGCCAAGCGTACACTGCGCGTTTTCAGCGCCGACCATCGCCTGCTTTTCCATTGCCCCGTCAGCATTGCACGCCGGGTTGACAAGCGCCCCAGCGGCGAGCTCCGCGTCAAGGTGCGCGTCGATCAGCCCAACTATACCTTCAACCCCGCCATCCTCAGCAGTACCGCGCAGCGCGAAGGCATCACCCAAAAATTCATCATTCAGCCGGGCCCCAACAATCCAGTCGGCACCGTTTGGATCGGTCTAAATCTGCCCAGCTATGGCATCCACGGCACCCCCGAACCCGAGAAAGTCGGCCGCACCGAATCCAGCGGCTGCTTTCGCCTAGCCAACTGGAACGCCCAAACCCTGCTCGACGCCGTGCACCTCGACATGCCGATCTACGTGGAACCGTAGGCTAGTTTCGATGCCTGATATGCTCGGCCTCCTTCAGCTTTAGCTTCTCGATGCTCAGCTCAAGTGTAGCGATCGCATTCTCCATAGTACGCTCCTCAGCAATTGAACCAGCCGCGTTAAGGCGATAATTAGCCATATTTAAATCCTCGATTAGATTTTGAATTTCTTCACGTATACCCTGCAGGTGAAAATCTCCAACAATACTCCGTTTCGCTTGATCACCAAAATTTTCATTACTGCCACGGAAATACCAATAAACTTTACACTTCGACCAGATGCTTAAGTCGACGATCTCACAACTAAGGCGCAGGCCGTCCGACTGACGCTTGAAAGTCACCTGCGTCTGCTTTCGAGATAAAAGCACGACTTCCATCGTACGGCCATCCGTATGCGACAAGGTCGCGTGAACCGGCAGATTCTGGCCGTAATTTTGATAGCACCAAACACTGGACGCCAGAATAAGGATCAAAAACAAAAAACTTTTCATAATATATTATTGTCGATCGGCAATTTTGCCCTGCAACTCTACCCTCTCCGCCTGCAGTTTTTCCACCTCACGGCCAATCGTCCGTTTCTCAGTGCTACCGTTACTACTGGCATATCCCCGTGAGAGATTCTCTACCTCTTTATCAATTCCACGAATTCGCTTTTCCAGCTCCTGCACATACAAATCACCGAGTTCCAATGATCCTTGGTCCATATACATGGCAGCATTTTTAATCCCATCGTTCGGATACTTACTGATCAAGGTCTGCGCAGCCAAATCTAAGGAACTAATCGGATAGACAAACTCTTGGCTGTCCTGCCGTGCGAACTGGATGTGGGTTCCACTTCTAGCAAGCAGAGTCACCATCATCTCGCGACCCACGGCGTTCTTGATGTTCACCGCCGAAGGATAGGCATACGCATGGCCGACCGCCTGAGCTTCGACCAGCTCATCCTGAGCTTTACTGAAAAACGCCCGATCATACAGCATCGAGCCCAAATACCCG
>Ga0209304_1001423_pt1 | contig 14579 bp, 12 predicted proteins | sample COGITO_mtgs_1004_4_FD_184789 | JGI IMG/M metagenome (GOLD analysis project Ga0209304, IMG submission 184789) | Pelagic marine microbial communities from North Sea - COGITO_mtgs_100423 (SPAdes) (version 2) | ecosystem: Environmental > Aquatic > Marine > Epipelagic ...
AATCGCTGGCCTGCGCATCCGCTCGAGTGTGGGCACATCACGTGCGAGGGGGGCGGGGGCGCCACGGCTTCGGCCGGGGGTCCTTCGGGTGCGGGCCCTGGGGTCGTTGGAGTTGACATCTCTGTCGATTCTGCCTGTCTGGTCCAGGCTTCCGGGACTACCCCCCGACTGAAGGGGTCGTCGAAGAGGCCTCTCAGGACCCATCGCTGGCCTGCGCATCCGCTCGAGTGTGAGCACATCACGTGCGAGGGGGGCGGGGGCGCCACGGCTTCGGCCGGGGGTCCTTCGGGTGCGGGACCCGCGGGTATTCACCCATTTACTTGCAAGTTACAAATTCAGAGGGTGCGCATCAAGTCGAGTTAATCACGTCGACTGGTTTTTAATCTGAGTGGTTGAATTTCCACTAAGTAAATTCTGAATTTCCACTAAGTAATCGCTCGATTTTAAATATCGATAGTGTTCCTTACAGCCTCAACATTTCCAGATAAGAGCGACCAGCCGCCCCGTTTTTGTCATAACGACGGACATCGAGATGGCGTTCAGATGCAAAACAGGCCAACAGCGAAGGCGAGCTGTTTTTGAATCGCTGCAAACGGTACAGTCCCGTTTCCGCGCACTGCACACCGGCGTGATACAAGAGGCGAAAGCGGAGGTGGATGCGATGCAGGCGGGTGAATCTGGGGTGGATGCTTTGAAGCGGATGGCGGATGCGGCGATGGACGGGGCTGTTAAATCCCAGAAGACGAAGGCGCCGGAGGCGGGTCGACGCCTGGATGTCAACGCGATTCTGGGAGAATGTTACAAAGGCTGTTGTTTCCAAGAAGGTGTCATTCGTGCCCTCGCCATGCCCATTGCGGAATACGCACACCTCGTGATTTTACTCGACTCCGACAAAGACGGCAAAACACTACCAGCAACCACCAAAGGAGAAGGGGAGGAGTACATTCCTGGGGATTTGAAATATTGGAACCGAATCATTAATGCAATCCGATTTCATCTGAGGTATTTCGAAGACAGTTTAAGTGGCGCCGAGACAGACCACCAGAGCGTCCTGAAATTGTGTGGCGAATTTCTTGCTGTGTTAAAATCAGACTCGGGCTCGATTGGGCGCCTGCGTGAATTCCTTTGTGATTACTTGAAAAAGCGCGAGCTTCCACTCGATACAGCGCCATCTCCGTTCGGGAGGTGGAACAGAATGAAAATATACGAAGAGTACTTATGCCGTGGCGATCCGCACATCAGAAGCGTCGCGTTCGATAAAACAATTCTCTGTACAGTCAACGGCGGGTACCCCATTGGGTCGGTGATGTACAAGGATCATTACCATCCCCGCTGCTATGATGTCCGCGGAATGACCGGTGAAAACGTATGCGGTCCTTTTGCCAGAATAGAGGCAATAACCGCGTGCGCATTCTACACCACGGCTCGATATGAAAATCCAACTCAGTTTCCCAGTGTCGGCGACGCTTTACTTGAGTATGCGCGCTCGGCGGCGGCTGCTCATGGCGATCGCAAGTTGCATGTGGAACCCTTGTCTGATGCGGAGTCGTGGCGTGCAAAGCTCGCCGGGAAGCCCTACGTTGTGATGGCACCACGTAATTACATGCCGGATCCGTTTAATTGACTCCCCTAATAATTTAGGTTTAAATGTTTAAATTCGATTTTGTTGGGTTTGTTGGTTTCAAATTAGATTGTTTTACAATGCGAATCATGAATTCGTAAAATTCTATCTCAACAGGTGCACTAAGATTAAAAGCGCCATAAGATTCACCGATTTCCACAACAGAAACGCACCCCCCGCCAGAAGCCTGTGCCTACTGCAGCGCGATAGTTCAAGGTGTTACCCCTTCATACTTCCTTGGTTCATTTGTCAGTGCCTTGGCGGTTTCTATGCCTAGCATGATGGCCCGTTTTAGGCGACGGGCGTCCGATATCCCAGATCTGGGGCCGAATGTGGACATAGAGACGCTCCAGTCGCGGAGTTTGGCGTCGAAATCTACTCCGCGATACATGAGCCATTCGATGTCACCAATGTCGTCGTCTGGTATTTCCAGCTCTTGTCTGGATTCGACCTTCAAATCTTTACTTAGCATGGAAGGTTCCGGCGGCGCCTGATTTTTTTTGACTGAATCCATGCATTTTTTCCAGATGGCATCATTCAACATCTGAAAGGAAACTCGGAATTCGTTTGCGATGCGACCCAAGTCAAGTCGGAATTTGGGAGCATTTGTGTTCTTGTTTATGCACATGAGTTCTAGGAGTGCTTTGCGGTTGCCAGCTCGGACGCGCAGCTGTGGGCGAGAGCGCGTCGCTCCATACCCCTTTGGAGCAACTTCCCAGATCTGGGTATCCGGGATGTCTTGTATTAGATGGCGTAGGCACGGGGATGCATAGCCCACAAAGTAAGTGGAGCCAGACCCGAATATGTGTTCCACCGCCTCCGTAACCTGAAACGCCTGCGAGCCTTTGAAATAGAGACTGATGCCACGTTTGCCGCGAACGTTCCTTTGGAACTGCGTGTTATCTTTGGGCATCTGCGTCCTGCTTGGGCGTTGAAGGGGGTCCTTTGTAGTCGCCCGAACTCGCGCCGCCTGGTTATCAAAGCTGTGCATCACTGGCCAATATCGATGCGCCCCAAATCAGACCCTGTATTCCGGGTACCCGGCAGTGGATGTCTATCTCGGAATTTGCGCGGTTACTGAAAGCGGTCCACGTGTCGAACGTGGGAGAGTATAACAACTTCGTGGATAAACTGGAAGGGTTGTTTGGTGGCGCACAAAGCCACGGCAGTATGACTCTCCCGCCGTAGGGTACGGTCTTTGCGAGCGTGCCCTTGGTTCCGCAAAACAAAACTCCCAGTCCGGCCAGCACCGCGGCGGTCTGCAAAGTGACGTCGCCTTCATTTCCCCAGCACCAGACCGCCCCGCACATTGCGGCGTTATGCGCCTCGTTGACTAGGTCGGTGTTGTCTGAGGCGGCGGTCCTGTTTACGGCTCTGTCGATCAGGTAAGTGCCCCTTACACCCAAAACAGACCTGGGCAATTTCAAACTGAGAATCGTGTCACGCAGAAGAGACTGCCCGGCTTCGCTTTCGGCCAGCCCCACGATCATACGAAGTCGCTCCGCGTGGGGAGTTTCCGGGTTTTCTACAAAACTGGATTTTTCCAGGGACACAAACGAGACAGCCCTCTCTGCATCCGCCAGTGCCGAAGCTTTTAAAATGACTTCGTCCATCAACTGAATCGACGCGGCTCTAAAGAAAATGACTGGCAGCTCGAGAGTCGTTTCAGTTTCGCCTTCGAGCCAACTTCCACTTGCCCCCAGATGAAGGCAGCTCAGGGCGGCGTCGCTCGCCGAGTCGAATGAAGCTACAGGCGGTTGCTGCATGGCCCGAGAGGACGAGCCGTCCTGCCAACCAAGCGTGTACTCTTCTGGGTCGAAACGGATCGGCTCGCTGTTCCTTCGCAGTTCAGCGTGTATCTCTACTGCAAATACGAACAGTAGCCTGATGGTTGTTTGGATCTCGACAGCGTCGTCGATATCCGACTTCGGGCTGGAATCGAGGCACTTTTGCAGGTGGACACCGGACAGGGTTAAAAACGTGAACGCTGATGCGTTTGGACGACACGTCCCGTCCAGGCACATAGCTCGATATTTGCAAAGTGATCTGAACGCAGAAGCATGTCGATTCAGCGGAGGAAATGTGCCGCTGTAAACAAATTTGCTAAAGGCGCCACTCGCCAACTCTGAACACTGCTCATCGCAGTCGCCGGTTCTATCCAGGACAAAGTCAGACATCGGTCTGGAACTGCGATCGGTCGGGATTCGAAATAGCGATCGGTGCGCGCGATTGCCGACGCGCATATGCTATAGCATATAGATGTACAATATTGTAGCAATATAACATTGTTAGACGGGCATTGTATAGTTAGCCGCAGATGTGCGGTGGAGCCACTGGGAGGCGACTCTGGATCAGGTTCGTGGCGCTATGAACAGTGACCGACTCCCGTGCCACGACGTATGGCCATGGGACTCAAGGGTGGTCTTACGGGCGTGAAGGCAGTGTTGAAGGACGCGATCCCAGGTGCTTTTCGCTCTCACGCAAAACTAACAGACGCGCGTCTCGGTGTGGAGGTCGATCGCAGCAAATGCGCAATCGCATTGGACGGCAATGTGTTGATGATGGCCGTTCCGCAGACCGCTACCACGTTCGACCAGTACTGTCACGTCGTGTTCGGCTTCGTCCGAGACGCGGTGTCGGCAGGGGCCCTGGTGGTGGTGGTGTTCGACGAGCCGGACGCTGTGAGCAAGGCAAAGCAATGCGAACAGCGAAAGCGAGACAGCGTGTACGCTAAGAAAAAGGTGACATGCAGCTCCGACGTGGTTCTGCACCCCACCAGCGACGCCTACGGCGTTGACTTGCTGCGGTCGCTTGCTAATGTGCACGTCCTCAAGGAAAACAGAGCGACGCGGATGCGGTTCTATGACGCGGTCATGTCCGCAGTATACAGCCGCATAACCGACAAAATGAGGGGTTGGGCGAAGTCCGGACACGACGCCGGCAACATCATAATAGACGGCGCTGACCCTCGCGGAGCTTTGCGGCCGAGCGACGAGGCTAGAACGGCAAGTGTGTACGGGACATCAGACGCGTTGGCGGCAGAGCTCAACGACCGGCCTTCCAGCATAGGAGAGGGAGACCTGAAGCTGCAGTACGTGGCTGACAAGATTCGCGGGGCGCACGACCAGCCATGTTCCGTGCTGCGCGCGTTCACCCTTGTGCTGCAGGTTACCATAGACACCGACTGCATCGCCATATCACTTACGTCCGAAGCGAAGGAACGGGTGGCCAGGGGGGGCGCTCACTTTGGATGTTCCGGGGTGCATTCCGTTCTCGCGATGCGAGAGCGCAGTACAAAAAACGAGGCATCGTGCTACACGTGTGTGGACGTTTCTCTTTTGGAGGCGAACTTGCAACGGTTGTTTTGGGGCGTCCCCCCCAAAGCGCCTTCGCAACTGCAAATGGCGGGTGCGGTGTGCCTTGCCGTCGCAGGCATGATTTGCAGCGGGTGCGACTTCGTCAGTCTGAAGGGAGCTCGGTTCGATCATTTTTTCACCGCCCTGCCTGGCCTGGTGCGCCTGAATCCAGAAATCTGCGAGAGTCTCTACAACGAAATCGATAACCCGGTCCTGCCCACCTCACTGGCAATGCAAAATGTCCGCGCCCTGTGCGCGGGCGTCGCTACGTTCATGCACCAACTCCCTCGATACAAAAAGCAATCCGGTCTGGTGAAGGGGGCGGACGACGAGTCGCTGAAGCGGGTACTGTGGACGCTGACGTATTGGAAATCCGCGGAACCTAAAAATACAGAGGACTGGGGATTTTCGTACGAAGACGAGCTTGCGTCCGTGTGGTGTGCAGAGGGTTCTTCGCAAGCTTGATGTTGCAGATCCTGGTCGACGTCTCGCGCGTGACGCTGGATGCGATCTGCATTCAGCCGATGTTTTTGAGTATGGTGGAGCCCTTCCGCCGCCACCAGAGCGGCAGCTCGTAGACTCGAGCGCGCGGGCCCGAGCCGAGTTCGTCCGCGTAAATGAGCACTGCTCGGTTAAGTTTGCCGAACCCGTGCTCTTCGACAACACCGCTGGCGGTTGCGTCCGAAGAGAACATATGGAATGTACAGGCTAGTTGGGCGAAGTGGCGGTTCAAAATCGTGTCGGGCACCGATTTCAGTGGATGTTGCATGCGGCAGGCAGTGCCACCGCCGGTCGATGCCGGAATCTTGACATTTCCCGAAAACCCACACTTCAACTCGACGACTGCGAGAGCCAGCGTGCTCTCGTCGTAGCAAAGCAGATCCATCGCAGTTGCTATGCCTGCGCGCTTGTCCGCAACAGCCAGCTGCGACATCAAAGGCACGAGCCCCTCGATCTGCAACGCCGAGAATATGGCCTTGGTGAGTTTGAACTGGCCCGGTCCCGGGCCACAGACACCTCGCCGCACCAGGCGAGTGATCTGCGAGTCGACGGCTGTTCCTCGGCGCAGCCCGGCGTCTGCTCCTTTCCAAGAGCGAACGGACCCCCCGCGGGGTCCAAATACCTCATTCGAAAACACACCTTGGCTCCACAGGGCCGTTTTTAGGGTAGTTGTGAGTCCTTTGTATAAACGCTTTCGCGGTCCCTCGCTGTCGACAAAACAGAATCTTAGACGGTGTCGTTTCAAAGCACAGGGTGCCGTCGATTGTATCGCAGTTTTGAGGTTGCAAAGTCGCTTCCGCACGGCGGGGTGCGTGCTCATCGTCGGCAGCGTACGAGACACCGCTGGGGATTTCGCTGCGCAAATAGCGCTTTGTCGTGTGTTTAATGCGTGTGCTGGCGCAGCGCGCGTTTATCCCCCGGATTGGTATTGCATTAGTAACATTCACGGCTTATATCCGACTACTGCCAAGCGCGCAAACTGCGAGAAATTATAGCTAGAAAGCAAGGAGCGGAAGATTAGACAAAACAAGGTTTTGTAAACACTGCATTCAAAGGATACAAGTTGTTTGTCTTTGGTGGGTTGGAGGGTAACATGCATACGATCCACATGAAAAGGAACCCCCTTTAAGACCGAGTTACGATTAAGATAAAAGGCAGTCTGTCAACTCAATACGCGCTGTGTTCCAAGCCCGTCGCCGGCCAAGCCCGCCGCCGGCAGTACCGAATATGACGAGATTGCCGCACACGCGCTGTAGCGGTGGGTGATAAGCCCTGGGGTCAATTCGCGCCTCGATGTTCTCGGGTCATGGCTACCCAAGCTGGCGCACCGGGCGTGCACGCGCCTTGCGCGTCCGCCTCGCGACCGACACTTTCGGTTGTGTGCTGTCGCGCGCAACAGCCGCTTCGACCCCAACCCCGGCGACAGACGCGAATTCTGCTGTGAGCAAAGGCACCGCCGACAACTCGTTCTTCGGCAGGGTGTCCAAATGCGCAGAAGCGATACTTCCAGTCGTGCACGAACTGCAATTCAAACAATTGTCACCGAATGGGTACTTCACCAAAATGCAACTCGCTCGTATGTCTGCGATCACAGCTGCAAAGTTCGTGCTGTCCGTCAGCGCTTCTGTCCCTGTTGATGTGAGCGTTTTGGTGGGCAACAATTTTTACATTTCGTCGCCGCTGGACGCCAGAACCGAACTGTGGATATTCGCGCGCTTCAATTTTGGGTACATATGCGGAGACATAGACACAGACAAAACCACAACCTACAACAGTGTGATTCTGGATCTAACGTCGCCGGAAGTGATGGGGGAGTACATTCGCGGCGCGATTATTAAAATAAGCAATCATCTGAACGAAGCGGACGTTTCGAGCTTTGGCGATGTTCCGTGCTGTGCGGTCGATCAGTCGCGCGTCTACACGGGAAAGGAGACCATTTTATGGGAAATGGGGAAAGGCAGGCACGGGAGCGTCTATCTGGTTAGGTTGGGCGGTAGATTCGGATCGTTCAAAGCCGCCAAAAAAATCACGCTCGGGCACACGCGCGGTTTGAGTATGTCCGTGATACGCGAAGTCTGCCTGATGGTCGAGATGGATCACCAGAACATTGCGAGTCTGTTCCAGGTCGGGGTCGGAGAGTCGGAGAGTTGCCAAGGGTCTGGTCCGTGCTCGTTGTGTATTTACATGGAACCAATGCTGGAGTTGAAACTTCTACTGGACTCACTGGAATGCTCCGGAGGTCTGGTCGAACAGTTTGTTCTTCCTGTGGTCAGACAGATCATGCTTGGCGTGGCTTATCTGCACTCGATGAATGTCGTGCATCGCGACCTCAAGCCACAGAATATACTGTGCTCCAACGACGGAAATATCAAAATAGCCGACCTCGGCTTATCACGCTACACCGACGGCGGCAATCCAGGACACATGAATACTGCTGTCTGCGCTCCTTATTACCGGCCGCCCGAGCTGCTGTCACCGAGTGCAAAGACATATGACACGTCTGTGGACATGTGGTCGGTCGGCTGTACTTTGTACGAAGTTGCGACGAATCGTGTGTTATTCCCATTCACGTCCACATTGGCTACCGATCAGATGCGTGTGATCGCAGGACGACTGGGGCCGCCTCCTCCCGGGTTACAGGGAAAGCACGTCGACTCGATTTCCCAGGAGGCGAACTCCGACGAGTTGTTGCACCGCGTCTTTCAGACGCCCTCCTGCCGCCTCTCCGAACAGACTCGATCGAGTCTGCTATCGCTGCTTGCGGGCTTAATTACATACGCCCCGGGCAGTCGACTGTCCGCCCAGGCGTGTCTCAATAGATATATGTTTCTGCGGGTCAAAGACGCCTTAAGCGACCCGTGGTCCAGAGACTACGTGTTGCGCCATATATTTGGGGAAAAATACTTCTTCGAAGCGAAATTGAAATGGGACCAGGCCCGGCCGGAAATAGCACGCTTGCAATAGTTAAATGTAAGTTAAATGTAGTGTTTGACACATCTTGTAGGGGGGCCATTACTGTCGTGCATAATTGTTCGACCTCTCGGATTCCTGCGCTACACTCCGCTCGGCTTCCCCCTGGTCCTTATCACCTACCAGTTCTACCTCAATGCTGTATTAATAACATGATTGTATACCTAACGGTGGCATGCGTCTGGGTTTGGGCAAAAGAGCGAGTCGGCGGTGGACGAGAGGCCAGTCGAGGTGTCGGCCGGTAGTAACCGTCAATTTCGTCTGTGGTGTCAAGACCATTCGACGATCGGATAAGGAGTGCCCTCCGCATAGGGGACCAGTGAAAGAGGTTCCTGATGATCCCCAATTCGCACGTTCGAACGTTCGAGTGTGACCGCGTAGGTCCCCGGATTCGTAATTTTACACCGAAGCACCTCCGGGAGGCGGGGGTCTGCGAACGCATCATCTTCCACCCATATCACCTCGTGGGAGCAAGACAGAAAGATATACTTTAATTCCGAGGACCGGAATGCATCATCATTGATATGGTTCAGCGCGGCGCAGCCGCGCAGGTTTAACACAGTCAACGCCGAGGCGGCAAACGCCCCGTTACCGATGGTATTGAGCTCAGCGCAGCCGGTCAGGTCCAGCTGGGTAAGTAGCGAGCAGTAGAAAGCATATTTGTCGATTCGCTCCAGCGCGTTGCAGCCCTTCAGCCCCAACTTTGTCAACTCCGAGTTTCGAAACGCCCCTTCTTCGATCCGAGCGAGTGCGGGGCATCCGCGCAGGTCCAGCTCAGTCAGGTTCGACTCAAAGAATGCATAGGAACGGATGAATTGGAGCGCAGCGCAAGCGCTCAGGTCCAGTTCCTTCAATTTCGCCTCCTGGAACGCTTCTACTCCGATTGACTCTAGTGCGGCGCTTAGATGAAGCGTCTCCAGCGGCGACTGATAGAAGGCATGGTCTCCAATATCGGTGAGCGCTGCGCATCCCAGGTTTAGTTGCGTCAAATGCGAGCCCGCGAACGCAAAGCTCCCAATGTTCTCCAGTTCGACGCAGTCAGTGAGGTTCAGCACCCCGACGAGTGGGGACTGCATAAACGCAGATGTTCCAATCTCCCGAAGCACAGTGCAGTCCGATAGGTCCAGTTCCTCCAATTCGGCAAGCTCGAACGCCGCTTCTCCGATTGACTCTAGTGCGCCGCTTAGATGAAGCGTCTTCAACCGCGAGAAATAGAAGGCTCTTTCTCCAATATAACGGAGCGCTGCGCAGCCCAGGTTCAGTTGCGTCAACTCGGCCAAAAAGAACGCAAAGTTCCCGATGTTCTCCAGTGCGCCGCAGCCCGACAAGTTCAGCTTCTCGAGTTTGGAGCTGTGAAACGCAGATGTTCCAATCTCGCGAAGCACAGTGCAGTCCGATAGGACCAGCGTGGTCAAGCACGCTTTATCAAACGCCCCGTTTCCGATCCTCCGAAGCGCGGCACAGCCCGACAAGTTTAGCTTCGTGAGTTTGGAGTTGCGAAACGCGTTGTCTCCTATGCTAGATAGGATATCACATTCGGACAGATCTACTTCATTGATATTTACGTATGAGGATGGAAACGCGTTGTTGGGGATGACGCGGAGATTCGCTGCCGCCGGTGGTCGGATGGTGGTCGGTATCCCAGGTTGGATCGACGTTGCGATGAGCACCCCCATGACGACGTGGTACGCTTGGTCCGCGCTTCTCCAAGTGTGTTGTTCGAGTAGGGACTTTGCTACGGGGGACGTTTCGTTCTGAAGTCGGACCACCGTAGCTTGCGTCGGGACGTTTTCCAGCTGCGTCGCCACGAACAGCACCTCCGCAATGGTAGCCTGGTGTTCCATCACGACCCTTTCCCATTGCAAGCACACCCTTTTCAACCCGTCGACGTTTGCTTGCTTGGGATCTAAGCAGACGACCTTGATGACGATTACGGAGATTTCGTCGTCGGTGAAGTTGAACATGTGGGGGTCGTTGGTTTCAGTCGAACGGGTCTAACGATGAGCGGACCGCACCTCCACGAGTTGCACCTCAATTATGATTAATGACATTCTTATTCACGTAACGGTGGCGCAGACACGATGATACACTATAGGTCTGGTCATTGTGGGTTAGCAAGCAACAGCGGAATTGAAGGGTAGCTTTCTTGCGAACCGTCGACATTCCCGCGCGATCCGCGTGCTTTGCGTTTGAATCCAACGTTTCGAATCGATTCCCTAACGGCGATGGCAGTCGCAACGCAACAGAGGCCGACTGCCGAGGTCAGAGCCATGGCCCATTGCGACTCGCACAGGTTTCTGTTATCCGTGTTTGCAAGTAGATGGCAGTTGTCGGTAATTCGAAAATCCGATCCACTCAAAAGAGCCTCGATTACGCCGACGCTCAGCAGAGGGAGAATCGATACTAGACAAAACCCCACCAATGCCACTCGGTACGCGTCGTAAAAATTAGGACTGTACGAGTCGCGGTGGAAAATGCTGATTCCCACAGCTAAGAGGGAGCCAGCGGCGAACGAGAGACCGATTGTGCCCCGCGCCTTACGTTCCACCATCACCGCGATTCGCGCCACCGCCTCTTTCGCGGTTGGGAGGTCGCTGGTGACCGACGCGGCCCACGCGGTGCCAAATGTGGATGCCGAGATAGCCTCGCTCGATATGCCCAGAGCGTAAAACACCGAAATCGAAGCAGCGGCGAGCACGGAAATCGGTGAGTTTCTCAGGTGGTGTCTACAACTTGCGCGTTTGACGCGGGCACTCGGTAAAGAGAGCGGCCGCGAAGCGCATTTTGCACCCACTGGAAGCAGGAGTGCCAGTATATACCCAGACGTGGCAACGGCTTCTGTCCATGTCGCGTCTCTGAATGATTTCCAGCCCCGCCCGTTTGTGCTGCACTCGGGGAACGACGGAGCCTCGGCCGACGTGGCTGGCAGCCAGACGAAGTACACTCGCAGAAATATGACCACAGCGAGAAGAGTGAATGCCATCGCAAGGGAAAGCGATTCTTTCGCCCGTGCAAACTCAGGGTCGTCCCTTCGTTGGAGGTGTGTCGATATCGCTACAAATCGAAGAGCGTAATAAGTCGAAACGAAGCTTGCAAAGAGCACGGAGGGCGCCAGACACCAGAGTGAGAAACCAGCCCGAGCGCCGGCCAGCACAAGGCCTCCGCGAGGTGTGTTGATTGCGCTCGGGGGCGTGTCCACCTGTACTGGGTCGTACATGTAAGCTACGGGGACGCCGGGAACCGGTACGCCCAGGGCACCTCTTCTTGCGGAAGAGTCGACCGAAAATTGGACAATGCAGTGTCGCAGGAGGTACGCCGGGTCCGGTCTCTGGAGGTACGCCGGGTCCGGTCCCTGGATCGTAAGACTGGCAGTGTCCGGTGTCTCTCCGAAAGCGCGAGCCGCGTCCGTCCCACCACAGCGCACTCGCAGGGATTCGATACCGCCGTCGCTGCCTCCGCCGTTCGATTGCCAACTGTCCTTTCCCGTGTTGTTGGGGAGTACGCCCGGGTAAAGTTCGGAACAAGTCGACGGGATCTTACACGACGACAGCTTGACGACCGCATGGTATATCACGTCTTCGTCAATCTGCACGTGTTCGCCCAGCATGGCAGCGATCGAAGCGTTGAGCGCCGTCTCCATGCGCTCGGAATCCGTGCCTTGCAATCCGCAGTGTCCACGTGCAAAGAGCATTGAGTGCGTGTGCGCCAGAAGCATGTCTCTTGCAACCAGTGAATCCACACGCTCTGCGCACGTGGACACGCTTCCTGGCGAAGGCGAGCTCCCAATTCCAAGTCGGTTGCCGGTAAACCATTCGCCGTCTCGAAACAGCCGCCGTGCTTCGCTGGAGTCGACGGTCGACACGCAGGTTGCGCTGCCTTCGTGGTAGCGAGAACCGGCTGCTGCTAACTGGAATAGTCCCGTCGCGGTGTATACCCTGATGTCCAGTGCCAGGCACAGTATCGCCAAGACGGATGATATCGACGTTACGGTCAATAACAAGTTATTCACATTTGGCATCCGGATCAGCAGCAGGGGCGTGTATCCAATGTAGATTATACCTTCGTCTCTCTCCAGCCACGGACAACGTCGGTAGTTATTGAACCGTCCCGAGTCTAGATTAGTACGAACTTTCGTTGGTGGAGTGTAGTTTGTAAGCGCGGTGCACTACAAACAGCTGTCGCGCTCCGCCGAGCAACAGTCCGACGCTTATCGCGGCTTCAGGTGCAAGGTAAAATATGTTACCTTCGTGTGTGCGCGACCACGCGCTCCAGTAAGCGACACAGCAAATGTGCCCGGCCCGCAGTGCGCCGATCGCCATTTCGCCGAGTCCGGTCGCCCAAGAACGCACCTGGTTGAACATTTTTGCTTTGTACTGGCTTGCTGGCGGCGCCAGGACTTCAGTAAAGCGCGACATGGCTGCGATCGAAGCAGGGGCGAGCGCACCAATTGTGGACAGGATAGCGAAATCTTCAGTGGTCGTTTCCAAATTGGAAATGCATTCCAAGCTGGCAAGGTCCGCGATTGCGCTATCGAATCTTCCGAATCCCTGGAAATGCGACTTGGGATATCAGTGTGTGCATGGTGGGTTCGGCCGTCGCGAAGGGGGTCTCGGCTGGCTTCGTTGCCCTACTAACAGGGTTCGTCTGGCCTACACCCGATTCTCCAGCCGCAGATGGCCCGGATACTATCACGACATCTTCATTTTCCAAACACGATTGTAACTGGACTAGTCGACGGCTCATGGAAGACTTCGATGGCTGTAGCAAACTGGCCATTCGACATTACTCCGATTCGGATGCGAAGATGGACCTCGCCTCTGCGTCCTTCTGTGCTGTGGAATACGGCATGGATTGTGTCATCGGAACCGAGATAGGCGTACAGATACCCTCTGCGTTCGTGTACAGTCCGTCCGAGGGGATGAGAATGATCATGGCACCCACACTGTTGAACCAAACTACCTCAGCCATACGAACAAAAAACATAAAGGTGTCCAACCCATCCGACGCCGGGGAAAACGAAGTATTCGTGTTTAGTGAAGAAATACACGTGGAGTTCTTGGGGGCAGGAACAAAGCTCCTCCACTCGGAGGTGTTGAAGGGGGCACCCGCGTACTGCGTGCAATTTCTGAGGTCCATTGTTCCGGCGGAGTGCTGGGAACGGATAGATTAACATCGAGTGGAAAATACACGTGACGACCTAACCGTTGCTTGCTTGCTTGTACGCTATCCCCCCCGACGAATATAAGCAAACCCGAAACGCGTATTCCGATGGCAAATATGCCTGTCATACACCGACTCGATCGCCCAGTTGGATACGCGAATCGCGAACCAATCTCACACAAACGAAAGGCCGTTGAAAGCCCCGCGGACATACAATATCCAACCAGATTTCGGTCGGGCAGCGGCTCCGAGACTCTGTCCGGAGAGTCTGCCAGAGTCGATCGGTTCACAAATGTCACAGTCTCGTACACGAGGCATGTCAAGTCCAGATCCGCAGGTTGGGAGCCGGCGTTCGAACGCGGACTTGTCGTTTTCAATTACAATAATTCTGCGATCCGCAATGGCGAGGATAGCATGTTTCCTGCTTCCATACGCGATCTGAATTTAATCCTGGACACCAAAGCCTTAAATACCGAGACTGAAGTTTTGGAATACCTTCGTGGCAATTGGTACTGCGATGGAGTTGTGTTATCAGAAGACGGAGAGGGTCGCCAAAGCTCGGCTTTGTCTGTGGCTGTCCAGGGTCCCGCTCATGTATCTGACCACATCCCATCGCTTTTGTCGAGCACTCTCGTCAATCATGAACAAACATGGACAAAAAAAAAAACCCAGTGTGCACTCCTGGAAGCGCTTTGTGTGTGCGTAAGCGACGAGTTAACTTCGGGGACTTTCAGACTTGCCTTGCACCGCCGCAAGCATAATACGGCGTTCGATCCAAACGTGACACCGTGGTTCCAGGTCGGGAAAATTATCGATGATAATGCAGGCTTCGTTCGGGCAACAATGGATCGCATTGGCAGGCATCTCAGAACTGTTCACGTGTGTGTGAAGGAATTTAGGAACGAGCCGGCAGTGGCGGCGGCGGCGGCGGACACGGTGGTGATGGCGGCGGCGGCCGCGGCGGCGGCCGC
>Ga0209304_1001427_pt1 | contig 14549 bp, 16 predicted proteins | sample COGITO_mtgs_1004_4_FD_184789 | JGI IMG/M metagenome (GOLD analysis project Ga0209304, IMG submission 184789) | Pelagic marine microbial communities from North Sea - COGITO_mtgs_100423 (SPAdes) (version 2) | ecosystem: Environmental > Aquatic > Marine > Epipelagic ...
CATCATCGTGATTGATACGATGAGGCATATTGAGATGGTTGAGAAGCTGCTCAAGAAGATCGACAAGCCAAAGGGTCAGATCGTTGTTGAGGTGAAGATCCTGCGGGTAAACAGTGCTGAGGGTAAAAACCAGGGAGTTGATTGGTCGGCATCGCTTGGTGAAAATGGCACATCCATAGACATCATACGTAGTTTGAATTCGGTTTTTGGTTTGGAAGAGCCACTGAGAAAGGATTGGGGGGAGAAGCTTGGTGTCTTAGCTGACCCTGGTATTAAACCTCCAACATATTTATCTACTAATGGCGCCGATCCAGTAGGTGGATTGCCATATAACGAGGCTATTTTTGACAACAGTAATATCATCTTGTCACCTCTGCAACTGAGCGGTGTTTTGCGTGCTCTCAATGAAAATAACATGGTGAATCAGAAATCCAATCCGGTAGTCATTACCGAAGATAATGAAAAGGCATCGATCGCGCTGATTGATCGGGTGCCTATTATCACAACAACAACGAACCAAGGTACGAGCACGAGTTCAGTGTCCGAGGAGGTCCGTTATACCATCGACGCATCGGATTCAACGGATCCTGAGACCACTCGTGAGATTGGCGTGACGATTTCGATCACGCCGAGTCTGTTGCCAGATGGCACTATCAGGATGCATATGCGTCCGAGGACTGCCCAGATTACCGAAAATATTAGAGGCGCATCAGGCAATTTTTATCCGCGCGTTAGCGAGGCTACGATCCAATCGATTGCCAGGATTCCTGACGGACATTCGCTGATAGTCGGTGGCTTTTATGGTGAGGTGGAGAGTAAAAATGATAACAAGGTGCCGCTACTAGGTGACATCCCGATTCTCAATTTTTTCTTTAAATCTAAACAAACCAGCAAAGAGAAATCTAGTCTCGTGTTTGTTGTGACTCCGACTTCTTACAATCCTTCCTGCATTAACAGTAACAAAAAGACAAGTGAGCGCCTGCGCCTTAAGTCAGCTATAAACGAATAAGGTGAATTGGGTTTAGAATAATCATTCAGAAGTCGAGTAGAAGCTAGATTTACAACAGATATTACCAGTGGAATGACCCTGGTAATATCTGCATCATTTAAGAAATTAACGAATACTACTTCATATTAACTGACACAATAATGAGTGCACGACCACAAGACCAAGGAGATGAAGAATTGCCATTTGAGCAAGATCTTTTATCCAATGTGGCGCCCTCATCCGCGGATGAACCTGTGCGTAGAGAGAGTTTTTCCGTCGTCAATCAAGATGTACCGGTTGCTCTCGAACATGCATTGATACGCACCTTGGCCATGCTGCAGCAGCATGGCCTTGCCACAGCAGAGGATTGCAATCAGGTGGCGAAAATGGTCAAGAGTGATTGGCTTTCTGGAAAAGGGGCTGATCCTATTGATTATCTTGCCAAGTTGAGCGCTGGCAGCAGTGAGATGCATGATGCGAGTATCGAGACGATCTCTATCAAGTTGGCGGAAACCCTTTCGTTTATACCGACGCGCGTACCCTTCGCGGGCAAGCTTATTAAGCCTGCGGCGCTTTACGAAAAAAATCCTGATATTGAGTTAATGTGTAGGCTGATGCGTGTTCCGGTTGCCTATGCTGAGGATCTTGATGTATTGGCATTAGCGTCAATCAACCCCTATTTTATGGACGCATTATCAGCCGAGATTTCCAGCTACGCCATGGAACGTAACGGCACCCAGCCGATCATTAGCATCATCAGGCTTGATTACGCTGGCTGGGAGACGATGTGCATAAAACATTTTAGAGAGGAGGTGCGTCATGATTGAATTCGACGGCATACGTTTTAACTCGCTGATTAGTAAACGCATTATGCAGGTGCTTGTTGATCATGACCAGTCCCTCAGAGATATTGATCATGGCCAGCTTGGGGCAAAGGTTACCAAGATCGAGTTCATGGCAGCTGTAGCTAAGGTCAATAACATGCCCTTTTTCCCAAGGGTGGCAGAGTTTTGTGAAAGTGCCCTATTGGAAAAGTGCGATCCCTCGGTCCTCACACGAGGTGGTTTTTCTCCGTTATGCGTTGATGAACATAAAATTATCGTGGCGATCGCCAACCCTTGGAACTCTGCAGCTGATGACTACGTTTCGATGCGTTTTCCTGAGTTGGAGATTGTCAAGGTGGTTACTCTTACATCTGAGATTAGCCGCTCTATTGAGGCGGTTGCTAGCAATACAGGTCCTAGTACTGACGAGCTCGAAGCAATCCGGGTGGATGAAGCCGATGAAAAGATTAAGGATTTTAATATCACCAAGGACTATGAGGAGCCTATGGCACAGCTTCTTGCCACAATCATGGCAAGTGCAGTCAAGCAAAGGGCTTCCGATATTCACTTCAAGGTAGAGAAAGAAGTCTTTTACTATGCGTATCGTGTCGATGGAGATATTGGCAAAAAGACAGAACTGCCGATGAAGATTAAAGATCGCCTAGATGCTTATCTTTTGAACTTGATGAAACTTCCCGCTGAGATTCGTAATACGACACCTGGCATTTCAGGGCGCTTTACGATTTCTTATTACAGGCGTCCTATTGATATTCGGTATGAGCGCCACCGAACGTATCGAGGTTACCATATTACCATGCGTTTGCTGGATAAAGGCCATCTGGACGTGACCTTAGGAAAGGGTTCGCTGGCGTTTGATGACGCTACGCTACTCGCCATTGATAAAGTGATGAAGATTCCTGCGGGGATCATTGTCATGAGCGGGCCGACAGGATCAGGTAAATCGACTACGCTCAACGCGATCCTGCGTGAGATGAACACTCCGGATGTCAACATCCTGACCTTGGAGAACCCAGTGGAGGATGAGATACCAGGTGTGACGCACTGCGACCTGAGAAATCCCTCTGAGTTTAAGCCGATGATTGCTAGCTTTATGCGTAGTGATCCGGATATTATTCTAATGGGTGAGGTGCGTGATATCGAGTCTGCTGAGCTCGCCATTGAAGCGGCCGTAACGGGGCACAAGGTGTTAACGACGATTCACACGCCTCGAGCCTCGCAAATTATCGAACGTTTCGAGCAGTTAGGTATCGAACGTTGGAAGATTGCCCAGACACTGAAGGCGGCTTGTGCGCAACGTTTGATCAAAATCCTTTGCCCTTATTGTAAGATTGAGCAGAAGGGATTTTCGGAAAAGGATCGCATTATCTACGGCCTCGATAAAAGTTGGAAAACCCAGCTTGTTTATACCCATTTACCTGATGGATGCCCAGAATGTCATGGGTCTGGATATGCTGGGCGCACGGCTATATTAGAAATCATTCCTATTACACCTAAGGTTTCCGATATGCTTTCGAAGGGCGAAATCACACCTTATGAATTAGAACTTAAAATTCAGGAGGAGGGCATCCTACCCAATTTGCGTAATAATGGTTTGAAGTTATTGAAAGAAGGTAAAACCGATCTGGCAGCTATTAGTAAGATGATCGATATGAGCACAGATGACTGAAATCCATAAATCATGAGTGAATCAAGCTTGGCAAGTAGCCCCGTAAGGGCAGGCAGTAAAAAAGAGGTAAAGGAGAAGGCGCAATCCAGCCTCTTTGCTCCTCGAATTAAACCGTTCAAAAAAAAGGAGTTGGTGCAGATGTTCCGATCACTGGCTTCGATGTTGCGTGCTCAGATTAGTACTGCGGATGCGATCAAGTATTACGCGCATGGGCATGGTGATAAAATTTTGGTTAGTACACTCAATGAAATTTATTCAGATGTAAATAAAGGGATTCCCATTCATACGGCTTTTAAAAGATCTGAAAAATTTGATGACATGACCATCGGCCTTATCCAAGCGGGTGGTGATACAGGTCAGCTCGATACTGCCTTCGCGGAGTTAGGAAAACGGATCAAGAGCGACATGCATTTCCGTAAAAAGATCCGCAAACTGATCATGATGCCGTGTATCGTGATACCCATCTTGATTGGCGCGTTTATCGTATCGCAGGTCAAGATTGTTCCCCAAGTGGAAACCATGATGGGCGCAATGGAGGCAAAGGGTCTGGTGAAGCTATCCTTTCAGGTAAGCCATATTGTGCAGGCAATATGGCCGATTGTTGTATTATCTCTTCTGGGAACGGGAATTACCATCTGGAAGTCGACAGTGATTAAAAATACGATTACCAACCTTGCTATGGCAAAATTCCGTGTGGTCAGATCCATGATTATGAGTCTTCGCCAGATGACTATCTTATCAACGATTCGTCTATTATATTCGAATGGCATCAACCTGGCCAAATCATTAAGGGTGGCGTCTAATAGTGTAAAGAAAACGCCTTTTTATGATGAGCTTCAAAAAGCTGCGGACGTTTACGAAAAGTCTGGCGTTCCGCTTTCGTCGGCATTTGCCAAGTATACATCCGTTGACCCTCAGGTTGTTCATATGCTGGCCATTGGCGAGCGGTCTGCGTCGCTTGATACCCAGCTGCAAATGCTTGCAGATATGTTTGAAGAAGATGCGGATCAGCTGATGGATGATTTTAGTCAGTTCATCAGCCTCGTGGTGATGATCATTGCGGTGATGCTAATTGCTGCCGTATTCCTAGGGACCTTTATGCCAATCTTCATGATGGGGCCACAGATGATGCAAGAGGCCATGTAATGAGCTTATAATAATCGTTTATGCAACTTACCAAGTTAGATCGCTGGCTGAAGGAGCGTTTCATTTATGAGACGCATATTTTCACGCTCAGGCTTCCTGAATGTAAGCTGCCCAAGGGGGTGGAGATAGAGGATGTTGAGCAAAGTAAAAGTGGCGATTATCGCCACCGCATCATGATCAAGGATAATGAGATCGCTCAAAATGTGATGAAGCTACTGAAAGAAGATCACATCATGCATGCAACTCACGTGGTGGAGGGAAAAAACTGGTATAATCAACGCATTGCACCAGAAGGTAAAAGTTTCACCTACAGGTGGATATTAAGATTTATCAGCCTCATCATACTCAGCGCTGGAGCATACGGTGTATTCAAACTGTCTCAGAACGAAGAGCTACGCAGCACGATCATGGACACCATCGAAGAGCTTAAGTCGGGCATGTAGCTAGAGCCTAGCTACGCTGGTTTGACAGGCCGTGTAAATGAGTCGTATAGGTCAATATTTCATATTTTTTTATTTTCAATAAAGGCTAAGCTGATAAGGTATTAGGTGATGTTAAAACAGATTGCGCATCCAAATATATTGTTTAGGGCTGGCCGAAGAAGGGCTGTCCGGGGAAGGGCGGGCCTAACGATACTTGAAATGACTGTGGTCATTGTGGTATTACTGACCCTTATAGGAATATCGATGTATTCTATGAGTGGATATCGGGAGTGGCAGCGAGGCTCGGAAGGCTCACGCGTTCTAAGAATGGTCTATAATGCACAGCGCACCTACTTAGCGGAGCACCCTACGGAGAGCGTCGGCTCTCTCACTGCTGAAAAAATCATTCCCTATTTGTCCGGTAACTTGACTGCTTTACCCACGGCAGAGGCCCTGGACAATGGTGTATTGACGGTCAAGGTTTCAGTCAGCCCTCCTGTTTTACTAGATGGTGATGGCGGCGAATATGACCCATCTGGAGATACCGATGACGGGTTATGGGATGTCGGAGGTTAATTCAGTTGGCAATATTTCATATGATATCAATGGTTTACAGGTGGACTATTTTCTTTGGGTTGCTGCTTCAGCCGCTTCATGGGGGTGATGCCCAAGCAGATCCCGAATCAGGGGCTCGTCCTGAAGGCCTGCCGCAGACTTTTCGCCATATCGGTAACTACCATCTCAATTCAAAGCTCAGAGTAGAGCGTGGGGAGATGGATCCCGTAGTTATATCGCCCCTAAATTACCAAGTCTTTAGCGACGGCATTGACTTGCGTTTGTATTGTCGCGTTGCAGGGGAGGATAATTACACCACCTATCAAATTTATCGATCAGACGGTATCGGAGTAACTCGCAAATCTGGTGAAATTGATCTCGTTGCCGGTGTGCAAGCATTGAATACAAGCGCTGAAATGGTCCGCCAGATTAGTGTCACCCGCAACAGCATTACCATGGTCAAAATGCCGCCTCGATCACATCGGGTAATCATCACTCGTGCTATTGCCATGAGTGATGATGAACCATCAAGCGATAACCGTTGACTCCACCGATGAAAGAACCAATCAATCCCATACCAAGAGACTTATCGTTGGATGTAAAGCATACATCTGAGGGCATAGAGGATGGGGGAGAGGAGCCGTTAATCACTCCTGCTATAAGCAATAGAGCGAATTCACGCGTTGATCGTCCAGACGCTGCTTATCATTGGTTACTCATCACCAGTTTGATCCTGACTTCCATCATGTGCTGGTTATATGTGACCAAGCCTGTGATCGTGCAGAATGGTGCATCCAATGATGTGCAGCGTGATGGGGCTTTACCTGGCAGCATGGAAAATAGTCAATCTGGGCGAGTGTCTACATTAGTACCCTCTGACGATGTATTGCCTGGTAGTAAATTACCATCATCTGTAGATCGCAAGATCTCGAGCCAGAGTAATTTACAACAAACAGGATCTGGCGCGCTGGCTGAATCTGGTCACATGGCGGATAACCCATTATTTTCCCAAGGGTGGGAATCAACTAACTTGAAGATGCAGCATATTTTTAGTGCCGATACGGGTGGTGACGAAATGGAAGAAATCGTGCTCGATGTGCCGGTGCTCTACGAGACACGGACCATGCGTTGGTCAGTTGCCGATATTGCACAAGCTCGTCAGCTGATGCAGCGTCTGATCGTTTATGAGGGTAATCTGAAAAATCTTAGGAATGATGGGCAGGAAATCCTTAAGGAATGGAATGAGCTGATCAAAAATACGACTCCCACTGATAACCTGAAGGCAGACAGCCCATCTTTACCAAAAAATCACGTGCAAGGGGAGCCGTCAGATGAGCCGTCAGCTTATGTGCCGGCAAGTTCCTCTGTAATCAAAAATGAGCCTTAACGACATACGATGCCTAGTTCAATGAATAGATCAAAACGCCATGGCGTGCCATCTCTGCTGCAGCTGATGAGCTGGTTGGTTATGTTGTCCTGCACGGCTTACGGGCAGCTTGCTGAAGATGAGGCGGCTTTGTCTGCGCCCTCCATAAAAGATGAGCTGACAGCCTTCGATAGCGTTGAGGAGGGGGAGGGTAGCTCTAAAGGGCAGGAAGTGTCCCCAGAGGCTCCTCAGACGGCAGATGAAGGTATTGAGCTAAGGGTGGAGAAATCAACTGATAGCTCGGGTAATGCAATTGAATCAGAGACGATTAAGATTTATTCGCTATCGCCAGCTAAGCCCCTTTCTGCAGCACCAGAAGGCTGGCATTATGTGCCTGCTCCGTATGCAATCAAAGCCCACAAACAAACAGTGAATTTGGTTGGTGGTAATACGATTGATTTGGCGATAACCCCTTTTGTATTGGTTCCATCTAGTGACGATACAAATCTATTTAGCATTAGTGAGCCCGGATATAATCCTAGCATGAAATTTTCGCAGCAAGAGACCATTGGCGCTATGCTTCAGGCCGCCACTATGGACATCGAGAAACATGAGAAACAGGCGGCTCAGGCAATTGATTTACTAGAACAGCTTCTCTCAACTTTACCTCAAAAAAACAATGAATAGAACCAGCCTCTCACTATCCGTGATGACATTAGGCATCACGATCGGAATTACAGTGACTCACTTCAAACATGTCCGTGAACTGACTAAGTATGGTTTGTCTGGACAGGATGTTCACAAAGAGAATTTAGATGACAAGGATCTAGGCGCGTTGAAGGGGGCGAAACATGAAGCCCTATCCATTGCCAGGGGTGACGGCAGCGGCAGCGATGAGAAGCATCTGGACGGTAAGCATCAAAGTCGAAAAACAGCTGGCTCGCCGCCTCAAGATGAGGCTCTATTGGAGATTCTGGTGGCCATGCGTGCTGAGCAGAAGGCATTAAGAAAACAAATAGCTGAGAGTAACCGCGACATCGATGAGCTTACCTTCAGGGTTGATACACATAGTGACTCCTTCAAACCGCTGCATTCCATTGAGGACCGTCCTCGAGCTATGGACAGAGCTGTAAATAACTTCGATGCCGAGGCATCAGCTTTATTGCCGCCTAAGCCATAGTGTTTGCCTTAGTTCTGAGATAGGTTGTATTTAGGATGTATTTCCCTAATAACCACCATCCAGTGCATCAAGTTGATGGGGGGTAATGCCGCTGGGTGATCGATGGTTTTTAAATTGGCTTTGATATTTCCTGGTATGACTTGGTCTCCAAAACCGGACTTGAGATCGGCAATACGCACAGGCTCAGCATTTCCTTTGGCAAGTGAACCCAGTTGACCATCGATATCAATTTTAAGGGCGATACCACTATCACCATATCGTTTTTCGGGGGCAAAAAATGATACCGGAGGGTAAAACTGTTCACCGGCTGGAACGATAACACCATCCGGTGTGGTTAATGTTGGGGTAATATTGATGTCGTCGGTAAAGATAAGACGCATATTGGTTACCAGAGAGAATCCACCAGTAAAGGTCGTTAGGTCTTTTGCGTTCATTAACATGACCGCCAAATCGCCAACGTCACTTGGGAAAGGTGGTTTGGCAACTTCTAGATTGTTGACGTAGTCGACATTCACCGAAATGGAGTTATTTCTGTCAAAATATCCGCCATTGTTATTTTGTAACCAAGTGGCAAGACGCTCAGCATAGACAGCGAGACATGGCCGCCCAGAATTGGAACTATCGACATGGAAGGGGAACATGTCCCCGCCCGGGTCATAAACACTTGGCCAAGGCTCTTCTGGGGGATCAGCTGTTGGGTCTGGGTTTTTGCTGAAAGTCACAGAGTCTATGAAGCGAAATCCGCTAATACCGTCATTAGGATCATCTTTCAAATAGCTGAATCGAATGGCTGTGGGCGTCTGGTCTATAGAGGAGGCTACATCGATGACATCAAGCCGCATGCCACATTGTTTTGCACCGATACTGTAATAGTCCCATGAGGTGGGGGATACGGCATTGCTGCTATTACTATCCTCATCCGGATCACCTGTGTAGCGATCATAGAATTCAAGTCCACGGTTGATGGGGATAAAGGAAACCCGCCCGCCATCGGACGAAGAGGAGATGGGGAAGACCTTGCCCTCGGTTTCAGACAGCTCACGAGCGTTACTGGCAAAGGGGTTTGTTGCACCGCCGGTGGTGCTGCCGTTAATTGAGGTATCGGTTGATACTTCAACACCCTTTCGGGCGGAAATGGCATCTGTTGAAAAAGCACCTTCTGTTTTTACTTTTTCAGCAAAGATACTTCCACGAAGACTGACATTAGACCACTCAGTGCCATCACTATGCGCGCCAAATGTGGTGAATGCTGCGGCGCTAATAGGTAACTGGGATGGAATTTCATACAGTGAAACGAGGTATTTTTTCTTTCTCGTGACAACCTTTGTTATGGAAGAGTCTTGATCAGCAAAAGACAACTCAAACGCCCACCAATTATGCTTGGCGATGATGGTGCTGCCGTTCTGATAATTGAAGTGTAGTTCGGGCGCATCTATTAAATTATACCATGGAAAATCATTCACATCTGCTTGAACCCAGCCGGCAGCCCCAGAGCCATATTTTTTGTTCAAGGATACGACGGGATAAAGAGAGTCATCGATTTTCTCAGAACTGCTACATTCTAGGGGAGGGGGGTAATCTGTACTGGCAGATAAATTAGTGCCTGAGGTGATGGCGTCGGGATCTGTCGTTCCACCTGCCAGTGCGCTGATAATAGCGCCAAGCTCGAGGTTAGAGTCGGTATTATTACCACTGCGGACATTGGTTATGCCCAGAGAGACGGCGACTTCGGGGGCGAGCGCCTGCCGAGAATTTGACATGACAAGCGCCTCCTCGATAATACTTTTCCATTGAAGAGATTCTTTATTTTTAGAGTCATCCTGCATACAGAGGATTGCTCTGTTGGGGATGATGTTGGTCAATGCCCGTAGAAACGCATCTTCACGCTGTTGGTAGTCATTTTTGAGCAAATTATTTTTTTGTACAGCATGTGCATCAACTGTATTTCTATACATGGAGATGAGCATGATTAATAAGGCAATGCCCACAGAGGTGACCACCAGCAATGAGGCGAAACCCGGACTGTTTTTGTGTGTCCGGTTGGCTGGTCTGGTCATGAATCGTTTCATCGTAGTGTTGTGGTTGAGTAGGTGATTTCTTCCCCATTGGGGCCAGTGAGCTTGGTGCGTAACACCCCATTTTCGACATAAAAAACGGTATCTTCGATGCGATTGCTGATGCTCCAAGCGGGTGCCGCTACCGCCAACTCTGCCATGCTTGCGAGGTGATAGTAGTTTAGCTTCTTGGTCTCATCATCATATGCGATGACCCCAAAGCTGCTGTCTGATGGTGAGGCCGGATCTTGAAATTTTAATGCAATGACTTTTCCGTCAGCTATTACGGCATTACTACTTTCTTTGGCATCCGTGAGAGATCCATACATGCGGAAGAAGTTTGCTCTGGGGATGATGCGGTTGAGGGTATTGTTAATTTGGGGGGCTTCACTGATGAGGAAATTTTGAGTCTGGAGTATTTTGTAGGAGGCTAATTGGCTATTAAAAAGAATCAGTGTAATCGTAGCGACCATTAATCCAACGAGTATGGTCACCGTCATCTCAACGAGGGTGAACCCAGATCTTTGCCTATGCGTTTGATGGTTCATGACTACTGCGTGCGTATAATCGTTCGGGATTTGACGTATTCATTAGTCCCAATCTTGTAGGAAAGGTGAGACTGCACTTGCCAGGTTTGCATTTCTGAGGGGTTTGTCGCCTGCGTTCCAGTGCCTCCGTAATTAGGAAGAATGTTGTCAGGAAGATTGTTGTTGTCCGGTATGCGGGTGCGGGTGACATCAGCCATAATGGGTCGTCCTCCAGGGAATTTGCCAATTTCAACCTCAGTAGTGACTTTCTGCGGGTATACAGGCCATGGAGATTCGATACTCGTGAGTTCTTCAAAGCTAATGCGCTGGGCATAGGCTTCCTCATAGGTGAGATAAGCGTCCGACATATTTTGTTGGATGATCCACTGCCGAGGAGCCAAGATATCAAGGCTGCCTTGAAAGACAACCAGACCAATACTGGTGAGCAGTGCCAAAGAAAGAGCAAGCTCGACGAGCATGCTGCCCCGGCAGAGCCGTTGTTGAAAGCAGAGCCGTTGTTGAAAGCAGAGCCGTTGGCGAAAACCTAGATTTTTTGTTGCTGATGAAGCAGCTGCGTTTCCGTGCTTGCTATGTCCTAGCCGCGCCTTATTTTGAAATCCGCTATGTTCAACGCAATGTCTGGTTTGACCAAATTTTTTATTTGCTGCCTGATCGTCAGCGGAGTTGCCAGTAAGTCCAATGGGCAGGCGCTTCTTACTCCTCCTTTTGGATTGCAGTGGGGTGATACGCCTGACAAGGTCTTGGATTGGGCTTCCGATAAGAAGCTTGATGTTACCGTGAAAATACCGGGAGCATCTCCTGAATTGAGAATTATTCGTGTCGAATCCGCCAGCGGACCTCTGCCTCAGCACCAGGCCTATGCGCTGGAGACAAGGTATCATCATGGTAAGTTGTTTGAGGTGACGGTTCATTATGGTGCCCCTGGCATTGATCCCAAACGTATGAAGGCTGATTTTAATGAGTTGAAGTCGGCCCTGACGCTTAAACATGGTATCCTCAGCCCTAATAATAAACAGGATAAAAACGAGGGGGGATTCATCAGAAAGTCAGTTTCTTATCATGTGGAACCTGTCAAGGGCTTGCTGTTGCTGCTGGTTTTTTCTCAGCTAGAGGATACAGGCAGAGACAAGCATTCAGCACGCTTTTCTCTTCTCTATCGCAATCAGAATATCATTCCGAAGTAGTGGTGCTGCCATTGAGCTCGATCGTGCGGTCAACCTCAAAACTCACCCAAGCTAGGCGTTCAGGCTCACGATTATTGAATGGAGTCATGGTGATCACTTCGATCGTGTAAATTCCATCGTCTAGTGCGTAGCTGTCCCAATTCGCAACCAAAACCTGAGCATTTTGAGGAGTGGCGGCATTGAACGAAACGCTCGATCCCTCAATTTGAGAGCCCGCTTGGCCTAGAGCTGCCGTGCCCTTGTATATTTGCACAGATGTTGTGCTATCTGGGTAAAGATCAACCATTTCAATGGTTAGGTTGGGTAGTGTGCGGGTTATCCTTTGGTTCATGTTAATACCCTGGATCTCTACGTCAGCTACTGGCCACACTTGTACATTGTCAGAGGCAATCTGACGCCAGCCAAGATCCGCATCGGGTAAGGCAAAGGCACGGAATATTACTTCGCCACGTTGCTTGTAAGGATCAGCATTAGTGATTTTGGTGGTGATGTCGATTTGTGGCGGATCGACATTCGGGTCTACGCTTAGGGTGTCTTGAATGATGAAAAAATCATCAATGAGTACCTCTGCATCGGACTCACTGCCCTCAGGCAAAGCTGCTTGTATGTTGGTTACAGGATCATATTTTTTGCTCAATTGCTTAACATACACATTGAGTGCAGACTCATGGTCGGTTTGGCTTGGGCTTTTCAGGCCTGTAACACTGATGTCTACATCAAACGGAACGTCAGCTCGTGTGCGAGTCGTAGGGTGGGGGTCTTGACTTGTAATGTTAATATTAGCCCGTGGCGTGTAAGCTTCTACTGTGGCCTCATCGAGTAAGTATACAGTATCATCGGGGGCTAGACCTTTAGCATAGAGCGCAAAAGTAGCGCCAGCGATTCCAATAGCATCCATGGCAGTTTCGGTGCCGCTGTGGCTACCCTCATCTGTGGTTCCACTAAGCCAGTTGTGGCTAATCGTACCGTGGTGGAGGTCAATTTGCTCAATGAAGTCGGGACTGTCATTGGCTTCTACGGTCAGGGCTGTCATCATTACAAGTCCTGCGATTTGGGGGAGGCTTTTAATGTTGTGATAAGTTTTCATAGTATGGGTGCTGTTATTGCGAATTGATTTTTGTTTGTTATTGTCCTGAATGCTCTGCCGTTTCTATTTTCAGAGGTAATACGGAGATAGGATTGCCGCGGTAGAGGGCAATCACGATTCGGTTTAACTTTTCTAAATCCTTGGTTTTTTGCTCAGGTATTGCTTTCAGCCCTCTGGCCTGGTCAAGGGTGACCTCAAACGTCCAGAACCATTGTTGATTGTTACGCTTGAATTCAGGCCATAGGACAAATTTGCCCTTAGGTTTGTCTGAGATTCGCCCTTTCAATGTAGGCGGTAGAACAAGGATGCTTTTTTTGGGAACGATGGTGTGTGCTCCCTGATGAACAATGATATGGGAGTTGTCGTAAAGCGAACTGCGTTTTACTTCAACCATTGGCTTGATAGGAGAGAACTTGTTTTTATCTCCAGCATCTGGAGCTCTCTGCGCATGAAGCAAGGTCATGCTCAAGCTGGTGGTTAGTAAAAAGCTGATAAGCTTCGCGTAAACTCCCATATTCATTGTAGGTATTCGATTTGCACAGATAAGATCTGATTACTCGATCTTAATTCTATTTCCTAGCTTGGGTTTTACTGACGGATTTGCTGCCGCCTTTTGCTTCGTCGTCCTCGAATGTTTGGTCCTCGTTGTAATCGGTATCAACCCATTTGTCCGCGGACTTGCCAGGGTTGCTAACGTCAACGCTGTCTAAGTTATTACCGTGACCATGATTGGTTTTTTGTACGTCCGCGCCAGCACCATCTGCATAGACTGCAAGGGGAACCTCTGCTACGACAACCTCACTGCTGGGGCTTTTGGTGATAATCCATTCCAAAGTGGGTGAAGCTCCTGACGCGACAAGATCTGGGACCTTCAAACTGCCAGTGGGGCGAGGGGGCGCAACTACAGCCTCGCCTATGAGTCTGACATGATCATTGCCGCCGACCATATCGGTGTTGTAGGTCAAACTAGTTATAATCTCTTCATTATCAATGATGATCGGTGAGCTTAAGATGCCAGAAACGAGACCTGTGCCGGAAGAATTGCTAGGCTCAAAAACCTCACTCAGGACGACTTGATTGTTTACCATCACCTTAATGCTGGTCTTGCCGAGGAAGGTGTTGTCTCCTGATAGAGGAGCGGCTTCGAGCTGGTATTCATAACCGGTGATTTTGTATTTCCAGTATTCACTCGTGGGTGCGGTTTGCAAAAGCAATTGCACGTTGAGCTCAGGGGTCGTGTATGGGTTTTTCAGACCTGGAGCTGAGAAAGTCACATCTGCATGCGACGTAGTTAAGCTGATTGCAATGGATGCAATGATGCTGATGGAGTTTATCGTTTTCATATTGTTGTTTGTTGTGTTTAGGTTGGGGGGTGTGTTTAGGTTAGGAGGTGTGTTTAGGTTAGGGGGTGTGTTTAGGTTAGGGGGTGTGTTTAGGTTAGGGGGTAGTGTTTAGAGGTAGTATTTAGCTTTGATGTAATGTGGAGGGAGAAAATTAGAGGAGGGGAT
>Ga0209304_1001429_pt1 | contig 14540 bp, 8 predicted proteins | sample COGITO_mtgs_1004_4_FD_184789 | JGI IMG/M metagenome (GOLD analysis project Ga0209304, IMG submission 184789) | Pelagic marine microbial communities from North Sea - COGITO_mtgs_100423 (SPAdes) (version 2) | ecosystem: Environmental > Aquatic > Marine > Epipelagic ...
TCCAGGTAAAGGTAATCCCCCGTCATCAGTTACTGATCCTGTAATAGTTTTTGACTGAGAATAAATAATCATCGGTAAAAAAACTAATAATAAAAATATTTTGTTCATAATTTTTAATTTTTTGATGTTTTTTGATTGAGTAGTATACTCAAACTATCAACTATTTGATTGTATTCACTTTCTACTGCTAAATTTCTGTTTTCATCGGGATCTATTTTATGATTGTATAACATTTTAGCAATCGTTTTACCTTTTTTTTGCCACTGTGTATAAAAATAGTTGTCAGCAATTAAAGTTTCTCCTCTTAGATAGCGAGCTAATGCGGTGTTTTTATGAATTTCTGAAGGATTCTTCAAAGCATTTACAAAAGATTCACCTTCTAAATGTGTTGGCTTAGATATGTTTGCCAATTCACAAATTGAGGGATATAAGTCAACCAATTCTGCTATTGAATTTGTTTTTTTATTTTTAGGAATATTAGTAGCACTTACTATGAGTGGAACCTGAAGCGCTACTTCAAAATTGCTATGTTTTACCCATAAACCGTGTTCCATTAGACTCCAACCATGATCACCAACTAAAACAATAACAGTATTGTCTCGTAACCCTAAATTATCAATAGCATTTAATACTTTCCCTATTTGGGCATCTACATAACTTACGGAAGCATAATAGCCATGAATAAGTTTTTTAGCCATTGTTTCCGAAACTTGGCCTTCTTCAGGGATGTCTTTATAATTGCGTAATTCTCCCCATTTATGATTCGCTATCTTTGGAGCTGATTTTGGGAAAACCAAATTTTTTGGTAATGCTATTTTTTCAGCATCGTATAAGTCCCAATATTTTTTTGGCGCATTAAAAGGTAAATGTGGTTTTACAAAACCAACAGCCAAGAAAAATGGATTTCCTTCTTTCTTTAACTTTTTTAAGTCTTCAATTGACTTATTCGCAGTTTTACCATCGTTATATGCATCATCTTTAACATCAATATTTTCATACGCATACCCATGTTTCCCGTTTTCTTCTAAAGTAATACTTTCTTCAGAAATATAATTTCTCCATCCATTTTCAGAAGCATGCCATTCTTCATCCCACTCATCAATATCATTTTTTAAATGTGTAATTTTGCTATTACTGATGGTCGTATACCCTTCATTTTTTAGGTGTTGTATTAGGTTTAATACATTTGGCGCTTCCTTTTTTATACTTGAAAAGTATGTTAAAAAACGGCTTGAAGTAGGTCTTAAACCAGTTAATAAACTTGCCCTTGACGCTCCACAAACAGGTACATTGCAATACGCTCTATTAAAGGTGACACCAGAATTAGCTAAGGCGTCTATATTTGGGCTGATAATTTGACTTTGTCCATAAATATTTAATTCTGGACGTAGGTCATCGACCATAATAAAGAGCACATTCTTTTTATTAGTAGAGGTTCTTGTATTATTTTCTTTTGTTGATTTACAACTTAAAAGAATTAGAATACATCCTATAACTATTAATTTATAATGTCTCATTTACAATTCGATTTTATTATTAACTGCTAAAATAACCTTTTTTAAATCTTTACTATTTGAGGAAGACCCTGTCATAATAGTAAATTTACCAGGCTCTACACAATAGGTCATATTGATGTCATAAAACGCTAAGCTCTCGGCATTAATAGTGAAACTTACTGTTTTTGTTTCACCTACTTTTAACGCCACACGCTGATAGCCTTTGAGTTCTTTTACGGGTCTTGTAACGCTACTAACTTTGTCTCGGATATACAGTTGAACGATTTCCTCGCCATCCATTTTCCCACTATTAGTAACCTCAACTGTAACGGTTACAGCTTCGCCTTGATTGAAAGTCGTACTTGATAATTTTGGCGCATTATAACTATATTTAGTATAGCTTAAACCATACCCAAAAGGGTATAAGGGCGTATTTTTCTCATCGGCATATTTATGAAAATAAGCAGAGGGTTTGTGATTGTAAATCATTCGCAACTGACCAACACTTCTTGCCACAGTTAAAGGTAATTTTCCACTTGGATTTACTTCTCCAAATAAAACTTCAGCAACTGCCTGACCTCCTAAATTACCTGGCTCCCATGACTCTAGAATAGCAGGAATATTTTCTTCTAACCAAGGTTCAGAAATAGGTTTACCATTTACCAAGACAATAATTACGGGAGTTCCTGTTTCCTTAATAGCTTTTACTAAATCTAATTGCTTTCCAAATAAATTTAAAGACGCTCTAGCCATATTTTCACCAGCAGTTTTGTCTTTCCATTTATAGCGCATAGAATTATCTCCTACAACAACAATTGCATAATCTGCATTTTTGGCTTTTTCTGAAGCTTCTTTAATTTTAGAACTTTTTATATTTCTAATATTTTCTCCAGAATTAAAAAAGTTTACAGCATAGCCTTTGGTTTCACCTAAGGTTTTAATTCCTTCATAAACAGTGGTCACATTTTCATCAGGTTGAACTGCATGCCAATCGCCTAAAATAGATTGGTTATTTGCATTGGGTCCTGTTACGAATATTTTCTTTTTTGAAGTCGTTTTTTGTAAAGGTAATATTCCATTGTTTTTAAGTAATACAATCCCTTTTCTTGCAGATTCTAAAGCGGTAGCCTTGTGTTCTTCTGTAAAAAGTAATTCTTTCTTTTTCTCTAAATCTACAAATCGATTTTCAAATAACCCTAACTTAAACTTCACTGTTAAAATTTTACGGCAAGCATCATTTACACGATTTATTGAAAGTTTCCCCTCTTTTACTGAAGCTATAATAGCGTCTGTAAATTTTGGTCCATGCATGTGCATATCCATTCCAGCATCAACAGACAAAAAAGAGGCTTCTTTCATGTCTTTTGCGGTATGATGTAATGTGTTCAAACGCTCAATATCTAACCAATCACTTACGTAAAAACCTTGAAAATTCCATTCATTACGTAACACATCAGTCATTAACCATTTACTCATATGAGATGGAACACCATTTATCTCATTATGTGCCGCCATAATGGAATATACGCCAGCATCAATAGCTTTTTTATAAGGTGGCAGATGCACTTCTCTTAAAGTACGAACAGAGATATCTGCAGGAGCAGCATTTAACCCATTGATTGATTCTCCTCCACCAATCATATGTTTTGCGCAGGCAATTACTTTTTCTGTGCCTGTAAAATCATCTTGCTGAAATCCACGTATCATTGAAGCTCCCATATTACCAACCATAAAAGGATCTTCTCCAAATGTTTCTCCAACACGTCCCCATCTTGGATCGCGTAATACATCAATGTTAGGGGTGAAGGTCCAATGGCTTCCTGTAGCGCGCATTTCCTTGGCTGTTTGTTTCCCTACGGAATACAAAAAATCATCATTCCAAGTAGATGCTAACCCAATTGGTGATGGATATACAGTTGTACCAGATACCAAAGCATTACCATGTATGGCATCAATACCAATTAAAACAGGAATCTTAAGTGGTGATTTTAAAGCTAATTCTTGCAAATAGTTAGCTTCTTCTGTAGTCAAAACATGTAAAAAAGAACCTATTTTTCCTTCTTCACACATTTTTGAAACATCATTTACAGATAGTGTTTTATAAAATCCTTGTGCATCATTATTTTCTTTGTCGTCATCAGGATTTCCTTTTTTCATATGCTCCAACCCAACAAACTGATTCATTTGATAGACTTTATCTTCCAAAGTCATTCTACTCATTAAATCAGTTACACGAGCCTCAACGGACTTAGAGGGGTCTAAATATATAGGATCATCATTCTTAGTTGTTTTAAAAGAAACAAATAGCATTAGTAGGGCACATAAAACTATCATTTTTATTGTATCAGTTTGTGGGTGCTTTTTACTTAGAATTTTCATTTTATTATTTTCTTTAGAGCTATTTTCAACATTTTTATTTATCTGCTTCATAATTCTATTAAATAATTCTTTTTGTTTTTTTTGTATAAAACATGGAATCTAATTTTTAGTTGATTCTAACCCTCCAAAGTCAGTATCGGAAATACTTCTCAATTCAGTTAATGACATAGTATTGCCATAACCTTTCTTCAAACGGTATAATTCAGTTTTCAAACTATCAATTCTTCCAGCATGAGCATCAGAATTTATTAGATTATTCATTTCTGATGGATCATTTTGAAGATCATAAAATTCCCAAACATCAACATCATAATAAAAGTGAATTAATTTATAACGTTGATTTCGTATTCCGTAATGCGGTTGAACGCGATGGTAAAATGGGTATTCGTAATAATGGTAATACATGGATTGTCTCCAATCTTGTGGGGTTTTTCCTTTAAGATTGGAAAAAAAACTATTGCCTTGGACCGCTTCAGGAACAGGAATACCTGCCATTTCTAATAAAGTTGGGGCGAAATCGATGTTTGAAACAATATCTTCTACAATGGTTCCTGGTTTTATTTTTCCTGGATAACGAATAATAAATGGCATACGCAATGCTTCTTCGTACATGAAACGCTTATCAAAGAATCCATGTTCTCCTAGAAAAAATCCTTGATCTGACGCATAGACAACGATGGTATTTTCTTCTAATCCGTTTGCTTTTAAATACTCTAATACTCTTCCAATATTATCATCTACAGATTTTATAGTTGCCAAATAATCTTTGATATACTTTTGGTATTTCCACTTACGAATCTCTTCACTAGATAAATCCTCTGAAGGAGCTACAATTTCGCCAGGTTTAAATCCAAATCGCAGCCATTTACCACGTTCTTTCTTAGAAAGAGAATCTGGAGGCGTCATTTTCATGTCTTTTCTAGAAAAATAATCCATCGTCATTTCAGTATTCCCAGCGGTTAATTCTCGTCCTTTATAATTGTCATTAAAGGTTGCTGGATATGGCATCTCTATATCGTCCCACAGGTCTTCATATTTAGTGTCTGGGGCCCATTCACGATGTGGGGCTTTGTATTGTAACATCAGGCAAAAAGGTTCTTTTTCTTCTCTTCCATTGAGCCAATCTATAGCAAAATCAGTAGTTAAATTTGTTGCATACCCTTTTTCTTTAATTTTTTTGCCATTGTCATTATACACAGGATTCCAATACAAACCTTGTTGTCCTTGAGATAGGTGGTATTTATAATAGTCAAAACCAACGGGTTCTGATGCTAAATGCCATTTACCAACCAAAGCTGTTTGATACCCCGCTTTTTTTAATTCCTGTGGATATGTCCATTGTTTGCTATCAAAAACTCCTCCTTTATAATTTTTATAATACCCGTTAATATGACTGTATTTTCCAGTCAAAATAGCTGCTCTACTAGGTCCACAAATTGCATTGGTACATAAGGCATTGGTTAATAAGGCTCCTTCACTGGCAATTTGGTCTATATGTGGTGTTGGTGCTAATTCTTTAAAAATACCACCATAGGCAGAGATGGCGTTCGTTGCATGATCATCTGAAAAAATAAACACAATATTAGGAGATTTTGTTGATTCAGATTTTTTTTGACTAAAACCCGATAAGCTCGTCAAAATAAGTAGTAAAATAGATAGCTTGTTAATAGAATTCACAAATTAATTTTTTTATTGAATAAAAAAGCTATTAAAACCAAAATTTGATGTGTTTGATTAAAATAGCTTTTATAGAAAAATAGTTAAGTTATTGTTTAATGATCTTTTTAGTGAAGACAGTTCCATTATCAACTTTAATCAAATGAATACCAGATGAAAGTTCTGAGATATCAATTTGGTTGGTATTGAAAACTTCTTTTTCTAAACTTCCTAAAATAGAGTATACTTTTATTGATTTAATATTATCAACTCCACTAATAGAAATTAAGTCTGTTGCAGGGTTTGGATAGATAGAGATTGACATTAATTCTTCCTCTGAGATACTAAGAGTACTTGCAAAAATAAGACTAACATCATCTATATACATTAATTCTTGAAGATTTGTTGGTTCAGCAGTCGTTCCACCACTTTTAGAAAATTTGATTCTAACTTGTCTTGAAATATCATTTGAATAGGTACCGGTTTGCTGAACCCATGAATTAACTGCAGTCGGCTGAGTTGTAATCGTGGTTTGGACAGCTGTCCAAATACCATCGCCATCATCGTCAGTCATGATTGTAAACTTAGGTTTAACATCTCCCTCAGCAGCCCAAGTTACCAATGCAGCCCACCTAGTCCAAAAAGACCAGTCATAGGTTCCAGCTGGAAGCGTTACTGTTTGATTGACAAAAGCATCATTTTTTTTAAAAAATTTAAACATTCTATCTTCAGAGTGACAGTCCCCATTTCCAGCGGAAGTAGGTGCATAAGAACCATTAGCTCCAGAGCCCCAACCACCTAAATTGGCAGGCATATTACCAGAACCATCAACACCGGTATCAGTAGAAGTTGCCGTGGTGTTAATATTAGGATTCGTTAGATATTCTTGACCAACTACACCAGCTACTTGTTCACTAAAATTAATAGAAACAGTATTGGTAGTTGTTCCATCTTCAGCAGTAATAATGATTGTTGTTGTTCCTGGAATACTTGTTGCATCTGTAATTGCAATAGTCGCATTTGCATTGTTAGGTGTTGCAGCTATTGTAGGAACAACAGTTGTTCCTCCTGCTAAAAATATATCATAGGTAGTTTTACTTTCAGTAAAACCAGCAATTGTAGCACCGTCTTGCGTCAAATCAGATAAAGAAGTAGCATCTTCTGGATAGGTAAATGGACCTGCATATTTAAGACTAACATCATCAACAAACATTAGTTGATTAAGGTTTGTTTCATTATCAGTAACTCCACCATATTTATAAAACTTTATTGTTATATCCCTGGCAATTTGGTTATTAAAAACACCGGTTTGTTCAACCCATGTTTCAATTGCATTTGGCTGAGTCGTAATCGTAGTTTGGAGAACTGTTTCACCCGCCGAGATTGTAAATTCAGGCTTTTCCGCATCTCCAGCGTTATAATCTACCACTGCCCCCCACTTAGTCCAAAATGACCAATTATAATTACCAGCTGGAAGCGTTACTGTCTGAGCTACAAATTGTCCCAAAGTTCCTCCTTTTTTATAAAGCCTAAACATTCTATCTTCAGAGTGGCAGTTTCCATCGGTTCCACCAGAATCAATATAAGCTACTGAATTATATTCTGTCCAACCAGCTGTATTTGAAGCAGACATTTGACCATTACCATCAACGCCTGTTGAAGGAGTTGTAGAGGTTCCTAATGTTGAATTAAGACCAGGGTTTGCTAAATATTCATCACCAACTACTTGAGAGTTGGCAGTCATACTTAATAATAAAGCGAAAGCAAAAAGACTATTTCGCCAAATTAATTTAGTTACATTTTGAGTAATTTTTTTAATCATGATATTGTGTTTTTAATTATTTAATTTTTATTCTCGACCTATTTCTCTTTTATAATCAGCCCATTGTTGCATCTTGGCTTTACCAAGAGCTTTTTTTAATTTTCCAAATAAGCGCTTGTACACTTTTTTTAATTCAGGTTTTCTTGTTTCTGCATCGTCTTTGTATTTCTCACGTATTGATACTACTTCCTGAAAACGGTTCAATTGAATTTCATAAACCATTGTTTTTTTTTCTTCATTTAAAGAAAGAACTTCTGTCATCTCATTGGTGATTTTAGTTGCTTTTTCAGTAAGATCATCTTGAGCAACTACATTTAAAGTAAAGACCATTAAAATTGCTAGTAAAATAAATTTTTTCATCATTGTATATTAGTTTTCAGTAAAATTATATATCAATTGCTAGTTGATGATTTAAAAATTGTTCAAATAGTTAAAATATTTAACCAAATCGAATAATTATAGTCAACATTTACAGGGTTTTATAAGTAAAACGCTATTGTATGGTATAAAAACTAGTGATAAGAATTTATTTTCTCGATAAGCTTATCTTTCCAAGTAATTCCTGGCTTCCACTTAGGAGCTTTTACCTTACTTAAATAAGTATCTAGTGCTTTCTCTAGTGTATGGACTTTATTAGGGAGAGATAATGCTAGATTGTTTTTCTCTTCTAAATCTTCATTAAGATTAAATAGCATAAGTTCACCACTGTCGTGGAACTTTATCAATTTAAAGTTATCAATTATGATGGCAGAATGTGCTCTTTTAAGTGCTATTCCATTTTTATAAGGCACATGAAAGATTAATCCTTCCGAAAAACGTGAAACATTTCCTTTGCCTTTATTGGCAAGTATTGCTTTGAAACTTCCTCCATCTAAATCATCTTGAAGAGGTAACTTTAGTCCAGCTAAATCAATAATGGTGGGTAGCAAATCTGAATGTGTAATGGGTGTTTTTGACTCTAATCCAGCAAGAATTTGAGGCCCTGTGATAACAAAAGGCACTCTAATTCCTCCTTCCATGGCATCCCACTTACCCCTACTTAAAGGGAAATTTGAGCCTTTATTGTACTTAGGTTTGGGAGGCATTATTGGAACAGCGCCATTATCAGACGTATATATTACATACGTGTTTTCCTCTAACCCCAATGCCTTTAAACGCTCAAGTAATAATCCAACTCCACTGTCTAAATCTTCCGTCATTGCAGCAAAACCAGCATGTCTTTGATAGGTACCTTTTTCAATGTTTTTGTATTTTTCTAGTGTTTCCTTTCGCATCATAACATCAGAGTGAACAGCATAATGAGAAACTTGTAAAAAAAATGGTGTATTTGACATGGCTTGTCTTTCAAGAAAGTCAATTGCCCTCTCAGTCGTACTAAATATTTTTTTAGGGTCCTCGTCAACATTATTTTGCCACTGTTTACCGCCTGCTTTGTAATTGAAAACGCCATCTTTATTTCCTGTAATACCATCACTTTCATCATAACCAAGCTCTGAGGGGTGTACACCAATTCCCCATTTACCAAAATGAGCTGCTTTATAATCTGGATTGACTTTTTTTAACAGTTTTGGAATGGTGTAAGAGGTTTGATGATTGATATGCTTGGTATTCATCCCTACTCTTATCATTTTTAAGCGTGCTGGAGTTTGTCCAAACTGAATACTATAACGCGATGGAGAGCACACTGGTGCACTGGCATAGGCTGAAGAAAACCGCATACCGCGATTTGCTAATTTTTCTAAATTAGGCGTTTGATGGTAATCACTTTTTGATTGAACTTCATCATCCATCATTTGAACAGAGGTTCCATTCCAACCTTGATCATCCGTTAAAATTACAATAAAGTTAGGGGGCTTTTCATCATTGTCATTCTTTAATTTTGAAGTTTTACAACTTAAAAAAGTTAAGATTAATCCAATTATTAATAGATACAAGGTACTGTTAGTTTTCATCTGTTATGATTTATTGTTTTTTAAAATGACTTTGGTCTGCTTGTGCTTTGGTTATAAGTGAAGGAGGAAGTTTTCCCATGTCTTGATACTTCTCAATCATTTCTTTCAGTATTTCCTTTGCCTTTTCTGGGTACTTTTCAAAGAGATTGTTTTTTTCTCCTGGGTCTGTGTTTAAATTAAATAATAAGGTGTCATGTGCTTTTACTAATTGCTTCCATTTATTTCCTCTAAAACCTTTATACGGCAATTTTACTTTCCATTGTCCACTTCTATACCCCTGTAATTGTTTCCCATCAAGAAAGAGTAAATCTGAATTTTTACGATTTCCTTTATCAGTTAAAACCTTAGATATATCCAATCCATCAATAACCAAACCTTTCGGAATTGAACTCCCTGTAATATTAGCTATTGTAGGAAACCAATCCATTTGGCTGGCTACTTCAGTATTAATAATGCCTTGAGGAATTCTATTTTTCCACATAGCTACTGTGGGTACCTTCATACCTCCATCAAACGTAAATGTTTTTCCTTCTCTTAAGTCTCCTGCAGACCCTCCATCTTCTTTCATTGCTAGCCATGGTCCATTATCACTAGAAAAGACAATAAGTGTGTTTTCTAAAATTCCATGTTCTCGAAGACTCTTTAAAATTTGCCCTACACTCCAGTCTAGCTCTTGTACTACATCACCATATAAACCTCTTTTAGAAGTTCCTATAAATTCTTCAGAAGCATAGAGAGGAACATGTGGCATAGAATGGGCTATGTAGAGAAAAAACGAATTGTCTTTGTTTTTTGTAATAAACTTTTGTGCTTCTTTTGTATAGGTTTTGGTAATGTATTGTTGTTTTACTTTATAGGATTCTACTTCATTTCCTCTCATATATACAACGCTCTCCATATCATTACTATACGGAATTCCAAAATACTCGTCAAAACCTTGTTGCAATGGTAAATATTGATAATGATGTCCCAAATGCCATTTTCCAACGATTCCAGTTGCATATCCTTTTTCTTTTAGTATTTCTGGAATTGTTATTTCTGTATCAGGAATGCCTGTAAAACTCTCTGGAAAAAAAACAGTATTTATTCCCATTCGTTGTGGATACCTCCCTGTTAACAAGGCTGCTCTAGAAGGACTGCAAACTGATGAAGCTGAATAGAATTCTGTAAATTTAATTCCTTGTTTTGCAATCTGGTCAATGTTTGGGGTATTGATATCTTTTGCACCATAACAACTCAAATCTCCATAACCCAAATCATCTGCAAATATATAGACGATATTGGGTTTCTGACCAAAAGAGTAGAAACACTGAATTAATAGGAATAAAAAAGTGAATTTATTTTTAGTCATTTTTAAATTAATGCGATTGTTTAAGGGGCTAATCAATGTTATTATTGGCAGCTGTTTCAAAATTACCATCAAAATCACTGAAAACACCTTTTGAAGTTTTCTTAATTAAAATAGATACCCCTGGAAGAGGTGTTTTAGAATCTCTATCTATTACAGTTCCTTTAAGTGTGATTTCTTGTGCGACCAGAATTACAGGAAACAACATCAGGATATAGAAGACTATTTTTCTCATAATATGAAGTTCTTATTATATGAACAAATTTGTGAGAAACTCTGTATTTTAATGTTTAATATTTATCCATTAGTGTTTAATATTTGGTAACTAGAAAGAAGATACAAGCCATTTCTATTTTTGATTAGTTAGTATCTATACACTTCAAGAAAAACCGCTTAATTTTTTAATTCTCTATACTATATTCTTTTGGTGTTTTGCCAAAGGTCTTTTTGAATAACGTACTAAAATATCTTGGGTCGTTAAAACCTGATTCATAAGCCACATCACTCATTCTCATATCTGCCTTATTCTTAAGTAATTCTGCTGCGTGATTTAATTTAATTCTAATCACTAAATCTACAGGCGACATATTTGTCAATCCTTTTAATTTTCGAAATAAACTTGACCTGCTGAGCCCAGTTTTCTCAGATATTAAATCAATTGAAAATTCACTATTTGTAATGTTTTCTTTAATTATTTGAACCACCTCAGATAAGAAATTATCATCAGCTGATTTGATTTTTACTTTATCTTCTGAATTTGGGTTGAAAATTCGATTTAGCCTTTGCCTAGACTTGATAAGGTTGTTAACTGTTGCCATCAAAATTTTCATATTAAAAGGCTTTTCAACATAAGCATCTGCTCCAATTTCTAATCCTTCCACTTTATCATCAACTTCACTTAAAGCTGTGATCATAATAACAGGGATATGACTCGTCTGAAAATTTGTTTTTATGATATTACATAATTCCTTGCCACCCATTACAGGCATCATAACATCTGTTATGATTAAATCTGGATTTTTTGCTACTGCTATTAAAAGTGCCTCCTTACCATTAGGTGCATCTATAACGGTGTATTTCTTTTCTAATTCCTTTTTAATAGTTACTCTTAAATCTTCATTATCATCAACAAGTAGTATGCGTATCTTTGAGTTAATATCATCTTCAATAAACTCAGATTTATTTGTGTCTTTATCTTTAATTAATATATCTTTTTCGTTATAATGTTCACTTCCTTTTTGTAAAATCACAGAAAACGTAGCACCCAAATTTTCCTTACTTTTTAATTCAATTTTCCCACCGTGTAATTCAACTATTTTTTTTGAAATCATTAAACCAATGCCAGAACCGGAAATTCCTTTATTGTTAATGTTAGTTCCTCTTGTAAATCTTGAAAAAATTAATTTTTGCTCTTTCTCGGGAACCCCAAAACCATAATCAATAAAATCTATTTTAATAGTTTTGTTATTTGCTGAAGCATTTATCTCAATATGCCCACCTTCTTCACTATATTTAATAGCATTTGAAATTAAATTATAAAAAATTCTAGACATTTTATTCTCATCAAACCATAGGTAGGTCTTTGGCACGGCTATGGAAATATCTATAGATTTTTGTTTGAGTAATGGCTCTACCTCAGCAACAATTCTATGCAAAATCTTATTTAAATCTATTTTACTTACGGATAATTTAAGCATCCCACGATCTGCTTTTTGGAAATCCAAAAGCTGTGTGACATATTCGTTTAAATTTTGCGTGTTTCGATGAATTAAATCAAAGCTATTTTGAAATTTATTTTCTTCAGAAGAAAGCTGAGAAACCAAGAGTTGAATTAATGTAATTGGTGTCCTAATATCATGGGCAACTTCGGTGAAAAATTTTATTTTATTTTCGTTATTTTTTTTCTGAGTTCTTGATTGTTTTAGTTGAAGAAATAAATATAATAGTACAAATCCCAGTATAGTATATCCTAAAAAAGCCCAATAACTTAGCCAAAATGGGTTTTTAATAATGATATCAACAGTGTACGTTTCTAGAGAAGATACTCCATTTACATTGGTGACTTTAGCTTCTAAAGAATAAGTGCCTGGGGGTATTTTTGAATAAATAGCCATCCTACTATTTTTTGATATAATAGGGTGTTCATCATAGCCTTTTAACTGCCAAGAAAATGTCTGTTTTTTTGATCCATAAAGACTGGGAGTCTCAAAATCAAAACTTAGTGAATTCTGGTTATAATTAAGTTCAACCTTTTCAAGGAAATTTATGTTTTTTTTAAGGATTGTGCTATCAGGCACAACACCATTCACTTTAAAATCAGAAACATAAATCTTAAAATCTTCTTTTTCTTTTGGCAGATTTAATGGATTAAATAGCGCAGCACCTTTTGGCCCGCCAAAAGCTATACGCCCGTCATTAGATTTTGTAGAAGCCCCAATGCCAAAAGTCTCAATCGTTATACCATCTCTAGTATCATACTTACTAATAATAGTTTTTTTTGTATTTAATTTCCATAATCCTGAATAGCTTCCTAACCACAAATTTTGGTTTGCATCTTTTTGAATGGAAAAAACCGTGCCCGATTCAAAATTTAGTTCTTTGTTTAGTAGTGTTGTATCATTGGTAGAAAAATCATATTTTAAGAGCCCTTGCGTATTTCCAATCCAAAGACAATTGTTTTGTTTATCAAAAAATAATGAGTAAATCTGGTCAAGGTTCTTGAAGCCTAGGCTTTTTATTTTTTTTAAGTTTTTTGTGGCCTTATTAATTTCAAACAATCCATTTGCAGAACCTACATATATTATATTTTTATTACCTGCAACAATTGTTCTGGCATTACCCGTTTTATAACTGTTTACTAAGGTACTATTTTGATAATGTTTTACAGGACCATCAATTCCTCCTACCCATATATCATTCTCATCTACGTAGGTTGTAAAAATTAATTTAGATTTCTTTTCATTTTCTATTAAAGGAAAGTCTTTAGTTTCTCCTGTTTTTGGGTTAAACTGAAGCAATCCATTACCATAAACACCTAAAAGGAGATGTTCCCCATACTTATTAATAGTTAATACGGGCTTATTTAAAAGACTTGAGTTCTTATTATAATTAGTCCACTTTCCTTCAGGTGAAAGTTTACTGAGGCCATTTTCTGAACCAAACCAAACATTTCCACTTTCTTCAAAGTATATAGAGCGGATGTAATTGTTGGGAATACTGTTTGATTTGTATGGAACGTAAGAGATATTTTTAAAGGCATTATCTCTAGGGAAAATCAAATCAATACCAACTTCTCTTAGCCCAAGCCAATATATATTGTCGTTATCAACAAAAATTTTATAGATACTTTTCTGACTTAAGGAGTTTAAACTATTCGGATTGTATTTTATTTTATTAACAACTTTAAAATTTTCATTCATTGTCAATAAACCCAGTCCTTCTAGTGCTATTAATGCTTTATCATCTTTATCAAACACAATGGATCTTATCGTAGTTGTTTTTATTCGCTTATCAAAAAGGGGTACTTTATTTACTTTTTCATTATCAATAACAAAAAGGCCTTTCTGGTAAGTTCCTGCCCAAATCCGATTTTGCTTGTCAAAATCAAAATCAAGGGTTTCAATATTTTTTAATAGTGTATTGTGTTTTACTAATTGATTATTTTTTTCAAAAAAATCGTACACATTGATTCCTTTTGTAGATGCAACGTATACTTTATTTTGTTTTACATGAATTTGTCTATTAAAAAAGGTCTTTGGATATAAGACTTTACTTAATTTTTTGGATTTAAAATCATAAATTAATAACCCCGATTTAAGACCAATAATTATAGTGTTGTCATTGATTTGTTTAAAACATAAAAAATTGCGGTACTTTAAGTTTAAAAT
>Ga0209304_1001439_pt1 | contig 14503 bp, 11 predicted proteins | sample COGITO_mtgs_1004_4_FD_184789 | JGI IMG/M metagenome (GOLD analysis project Ga0209304, IMG submission 184789) | Pelagic marine microbial communities from North Sea - COGITO_mtgs_100423 (SPAdes) (version 2) | ecosystem: Environmental > Aquatic > Marine > Epipelagic ...
AAAATGTTTTTAACGCGTATCGGTTTTAATTCTACGGCTGTTGTCACCGGCGATGATACGCAAATCGATTTACCGCACAGAAGAGACTCCGGTCTACTGCATGTTGAAAAAGTGCTGAGATCAGTTGAAGGACTTACCTTTACTCATTTCGATTCGAGCGATGTCGTGAGACATCCATTAGTGAAGCGCATTGTTGATGCCTATGCAGTAGATGACAAAGAGGCAGAACTCAAAAAAGCCGCCAAGCGCGCTGCACAAGATAAATAATTTTTTATGCTAACGCTAGACATCGACAGGCAGCATTCGCAAAACGATATACCCTCTAATGATGAATTAGAACAATGGGCAGCAATGGCTTACTTGGGCAACAGCTCAGCTGAAGCCGCATTAGTGATTGTCGATGCAACCATGATGCAGACGATTAATCGTGATTATCGTCAAGCGGATAAAGCCACCAATGTTTTATCTTTCCCTGCTAATCTGGACGAGCTCGATGGCATGACACACTTGGGCGACATTATTGTCTGCGCCCCCGTCATTAGCACTGAAGCCCAACAACAAAGTAAAAGTATTGCCGCGCACTGGGCGCACATGTTAATTCACGGTATGCTGCATTTACAAAATTATGATCATGACAGCGACGACGATGCAAAAGTCATGGAAAATATAGAAATTGAACTGCTGGCCAAAATCGGCATCAGCAACCCTTACAAATTGCTTGAGTAGTAAAAAATATTCCACTCTCGAAACATTGACCTACTAACAAAGCATGATGGATTTTACGAATGACAACTAGCACCGACAAGAAACCCGCTCTGACCAATAGCGAAAAACCTTCGCTAACAAAGCGTATTAAAAAATTATTCAACTCAGAACCAAAGACCACAGAAGATATGGTCGCGATGGTTGATGCCGCTAGCGAAAATGAAATTATTGATAATGATGCGCGACGCATTATTGCTGGCGCACTAGAAGTATCCGCAATGCATGCCCGTGATATTATGATACCGCGCACGCAAATGACTATTTTAAAAGCGGATGACACCTTAGAAGAAAACCTACAAAAAATTATCGACACCTCGCATTCTCGCTACCCAGTCATTGGGGAAAACATCGATGAGATTTTAGGCATCCTTCTGGTTAAAGATTTACTGCCGCTGTTTTTTCAAAAAGATGCATCGGTCGATAGCAGCGTAGACAACTCAGACAGTCAAAAATTTATTATCGACCTACTTAGACCTGTAGTGTTTGTGCCCGAAAGTAAACGGTTAAATGTTTTATTAAGGCAGTTCCGCGAAGACCGTAACCACATGGCGTTAGTGATTGATGAATACGGCACGTTGGCAGGCTTAGTAACCATAGAAGATGTATTAGAAGAAATTGTTGGCGAGATCGAAGATGAACACGATGCCACTGATGATGCACAAATTCGTAAGATGTCACATTCAAATTATATGATTCAAGCATTAACGCCCGTTGATGATTTTAATGAGTTTTTTGAATCGTCATTAAGCGAAGATGAATTCGACACGATTGGAGGCATTATTACTAATAAGTTTGGTCGCCTGCCTAAGCGTAATGAATCTATTAGCTTTGAAGGCTTTACCTTTCATGTAACCCACTCAGATAACCGTCGCTTGCACACACTAAGAATGTCCGTTGACAACGCAAGCCCCATAGAAGATTAAGCCTATGGCTAACAGCCTGATCTTTCGATCTTTATGCGCGCTAATTAGCGGTGCGCTAATCACATTATCACTTGCGCCTTTTTCTTTTTGGCCGCTCGCCATTATCGCCTCTGCCATTCTATTTATTGTTTTACAACAGCAATCCATTAAACACAGCTTTTGGTTAGGCTGGTTTTTTGGTCTTGGCTTATTCGGCACGGGCGCCTCATGGGTTTATGTCAGCATTCATGAGTTTGGTTATACTTCTATTTATCTGGCTGCCTTTCTCACTTTTTTATTTTGCGGCGGACTCGCTTTTTGCTGCGCCATTACTTGGGCTTTGTATGCTTGGTTGCTGAAAAAAAATACTGTCGTATTCAACAGTAGTTCTTCCATTACCGCAGCCATGCAATCGGTCACTAGCCAGCAGTTAATTTTATTTGCGGCTGTTTGGGTTTGCGGCGAGTGGATGCGAAGCTGGTTACTCACTGGTTTTCCTTGGCTCTTTATTGGGTACAGCCAAACAGAATCGTTACTAGCTGGCTGGGCACCTATCATTGGCGTTTACGGTATCAGTTTTATTATCTGTATCAGTGGCGCCGTTATCAGCTATTTACTATTTTTACGGCAAGGCCTTCATACTCATCGAGTACTACTCACTGCCGTCGCCTTATGCTGGTTTATTGCCATTCCTTTAAAATATGTGCAATGGACGCTGCCTGCCGGAGAGCCTCAGCAAGTAAGTATGGTGCAAGCGAATATATCTCAGCATGATAAATGGCGACGAGAGTATCGACAGCCAACATTGACGCTGTATAAAAATCTTAGCGAGCCGCATTGGGAAAGCAGCGATTTAATTATTTGGCCCGAGGCGGCTATTCCTATTTACTATCAACAAGCCAATACTTTTTTGGATGAAATGGATGTACTCGCGAGCCAATATCAATCAGCGCTACTAACAGGTATTCCCTCGCGCGATACGCATTCTAATAATAGTTATAACAGTATTGTGACTGCGGGCAATGCGAATGGCGTTTACCACAAACAAAACTTAGTGCCCTTTGGCGAATATATTCCTTTTGGCGATTTACTGGGAAATGTACTGGCTTTCTTTAAGCTGCCGCTATCTACCATGCAGGCAGGCAATACCCAGCAGGCCCCTCTAACAATTCAACAATTTGAGAGCAAGCCACTTATTTGTTATGAAATTGTTTATCCCGGTTTAGCCGCAAAAGCCGCAGCTGCCAGTGATGTGCTTATTACAGTGAGCAATGACAGTTGGTTTGGCGGCTCTATTGGCCCACTACAGCACTTACAAATGGCGCAAATGCGCGCACTTGAGAATGGTCGTTATGTGTTGCGCAGCACTGGCAGCGGTGTGTCGGCCATTATTAACCCTGCTGGGCAAATCGTGGCACGTTCAGAGCAGTTTGAACAAACTGTATTAACCGGTGAATTTAAGCTGATGCAGCAAAATACGCCATGGACGCGTTGGGGTTATTGGCTAACACCATTATTGTGTTTTGCCCCACTACTCATTCAAATTTATAAGAAATATTTCAAATAATGTTTAAACTCATCCCGTAATCATAAACTGTTGTTTTATAACAACTTGTTATTTCTTAGCCCAATAAATGCGTCAAAAATTAACCAATTAGTAACCTTTAAGTGGCATGAAAGTGTTGACCCGCCCAATAAATGGGCATAACGTACGTGTTGGAAGATTGTTAAAGAAAAAATAATAATACCTATAAAAAAGTAAGCACAAATCAGTAAAAGTTAGATCAATAAAAAATATAATAGATATATAAAAACAACTCATCACACCCTACAGCTCCCCTGCAATAAGGTGTTGATATTAATAACAAAAAACTACCTGGAGGTAGACATCATGTCTTACGTATCAAAAAGCGCGCGTAAAGCCGCAATCACTCTCGCCGCAGTAGCAAGTGCTGCTATGGTTCAAACTTCTCATGCTGCTATTACAAATTTAGTTTCTTTCGGTGATAGCTTATCTGATTCAGGCAACGTACATGCAACCCTAGGGAATTTCGTAGCTCCTTACGCAGGCCTCAACTCTAATGGTCCAGTCTGGGTTGGTCATTTATCTGAATCTCTTGGATTGGGAGCTCATACCGGCTCACAAACTGGCGGCACAGCTCATGGCTGGGCAGGTGCTCGAGCTGCAGAGGCAAGCTTCCTTGTTGCTCCAGATATTTTTGCCGTGGGGCACCCAGGCATACCAAATGTACCCGTTCAAACACAGGTTAATGCGTATCTCGCTGCAAATAATGGAGTTGCCGATCCAAATACTTTATATACAGTTTGGGGTGGTGCTAATGATGCTTTATATGCTGCAGCAACTTTTGATTATGCTGCTGTACCTCAAGCCGCCAGCGCCATTGCATCAATTGCTGACCAATTAATGGATGCCGGCGCCACTAGCGTACTAATAATGAATCTACCCAACATTGGACTTACACCTCGCCAAAATGTTGATACGGCAGCAGCAGCTGGGGGTGACCTTGTTTCAAATTCATTTAACAATGCACTTACAGCTTCTGTTAACGCCATTGCTGATGGGCGAGATATTGTTATCCATGATGCTTACACTTGGACTGGTGCTCTTGTAGCTTCTGGCCCAGCCGATGGCTTGAACGTAGTTGACATGTGCTTAAATGCCGCCGCAGGAACTTTATGTTCTGATCCTGAGAACTACATGTGGTGGGATGAAATTCATCCTACAACAGCTGGTCATGCTCTATTAGCTGCTGATGTATTAAACACTGTTAACAACTTAGACGTGGCAGCAGTTCCAGTTCCTGCAGCCGCTTGGTTATTCTTATCAGCACTCGTTGGTGTTGGTGGATTAAAAAAAGCAAGAAAATAAATCATTATCAATAATATCAATCACCTGATAAAAAACGGTTATATCTTTTAACCGTTTTTTTTAGGCCAGATGGGGAATTCAAATGAAATCAATAAAATTAATAACAGCCGCAATCGCTTTAACCGCCACTGCATCAATCGCACAAGCAGGTACGTACTCGATTGAAAGTGCAACCGTAAACCAATTATTCAGCTCTACATTTGACGGATTAGTCTTCTCAAAGAGTGTTTCTGATGACGGTTCATTTTTTGGTGAAGTTCCTGATATCGCAAACCCAGTATATGGTTCGAACCGTGCTATTCAAATAACTACTGATGGAGACTTTACAGGCAGCGGCTCAATTACTTTTGACGGAACAGAAATGGACCTTTTAAGTGTTCAACTGCCCGATATGACACTAACAATCATTACCGGCCCCACTGAGACTCTAATTACTGAGACAGCAGGTGCAGCAATCCGACTTAGTGACAAGAATGTTATTGATGGTGGTGATGACGCTAACTTCGATCAAGGCGGCCCTCTGGCAAACAACGGACTTGCCGAGCTAATTGATTTTTCAACCTTTAATGATATTGGCGCTGGCGCTCAAGGTGTTGTTGACACTTGTGTAAATGCATCTGGCTATTGCGGGAATTTACCTTCGCTAAACTTAGACGGTGTTCGCTGGACTATGGAAGGCACGCCAACTGCAAATGGTGGAGATACTTTTGTTCTTCGCGCACAAACTAGCAACAAGTCATATTATGAAATCACGCTAGTAACAGCAGCTGTTTTAGGTAAGAACGTTCCTGCAATGGGTGCATTTGGTTTAGTTGCATTGTTCGGTGGCTTAATTGCCGTTGCAGCAAGACTTCGCCGAAGAGTAGCTTAATTACTAGCTAATATGGGCGTTTAAATTTAACGCCGCTGGTAACAAGCTAAACAAAAAAGCATGGCCTTAGGGTCATGCTTTTTTTATGCCTATTAATTGATCTTTCATCGCAGACTTATAACTATGTATGATTGTTTTTTCTGCAATTATTAGCTTATAAATCTAAATGAATATACATTGCCAAAATATCATACAAATTGTTATTTTGATGATATGGAAAATCCTTTATGATGTAACTTATCAATAATAATTTATAAACATTTATACAATAATAAATAGGGGCATCAAGAATGCGCACTAGCTTTCATAGCAAGAAAAAAATTATCGCCAAATTTTTATTTGTCGTTTCTTTATCGACTTTATTTATTACGCAAAGCGTATTAAGCCAAAAGCTAGAAGAAATTATTGTTACGGCGCAAAAACGTACGGAAAGTCTGCAAGATGTATCCGTATCCGTTACTGCTTTATCTGGCGAGAAACTTAGCGATTTCGGTATAGCGCGGCTAGAAGAAATTACCGCTTATGTTCCTAACTTTGTTATGTCAGAAACGGGAATAGGTACCACTATTTATATTAGAGGTATTGGTTCTGGCATTAACCAAGGCTTTGAGCAATCGGTAGGCATGTACCGTGATGGTATTTATTATGGACGAGCTCAATTGGCACGCGCACCTATTTTTGATATGGAAAGAGTCGAAGTACTTCGTGGACCACAGGTCACCCTCTTTGGCAACAACAGTATAGGCGGCGCAGTCAGTATGGCGGCCTCAAAACCCACTGATGAGCTTGAGGGCTTTGTTGCACATTTAAGTGATTTTGATCATGGCGAAAAAGAAACCACTGCTGTACTTTCAGGGCCACTCACAGATGATCTTGGCGCACGCTTATCACTCAGAAAATATAATCTTGGCGGCTATATGTTTAATGCCGCACTTAACAGAGATGAGCCTCAACGTGACTATTTAACGTCTCGACTTAATCTGATTTTCAAGCCGAGTAACTTAGATTTTTTTGATGCCGGTCTATTACTTGAAAACTCGACCTTTGATGTTAAAGGTCGACAAATTGCAATTTTTCAAGACAGTATTTCACAAGGGGCCACGGCTACAACAAACTACACACAGAAGGAAAACACCACCGGCCTAGATTTAAGTGATATTTTATCGAGCCTTCCTAGCGCTAATGGTCAAACAGTTCTCGATTCCAGTAGCCTCGACACTCGATATTCGAATAATGACTCTAGTATTAATGAGACCAACAACGCTGTCTTAACGCTCAATTTTAATGTTGGAGAAGCTCAGATTAAATCCATTACGGGCTATCTTGGTTACACTTATAACGATGTCTGTGACTGCGATTTTAGTAGCGCATCACTTCTTCAATATGAATCGGATGAGGATTATAAGCAAACAAGTCAAGAATTTCGCTACACTTCAAATGCAGGTGATTTAATAGAAGTTATTGCTGGTGTTTATTATCAAAAAGATGAATTATTATTTAATGACGCACTCGTTACCGAGCAAGATTCTGCGCTATCTGATCTACTAAATACAATACAAGCAGACCCCTTCCTAACGGAAGCTTTAAGTGATATCGCAGGACCAAGAAGCTTTGATCAGAATACAGATATGTATTCTGCCTTTGCCCAATTCACATTTAATGTACGTGACGATTTTCGCATTATGGCTGGCATGAGGCGCTCTAACACAAAAAAATCTGCTAGCCGCGAACTAACCTTTACCAAAGCTGACCGAATTAGCAGCATAGAATCGAACCTGGATTTAAGCGACCCATCCATACCTCATTTTTTAGATGGCGTAATCGATGAAGTCGATGATGAAATCTTTTTCAAAACTAAAGTTAGGTCTGCTTTAAATTTAGCGTTGAATGTTTCACCGCATCGACAGTCAGGCGAGCGTGATATATGGAAAACTTCTTATGCACTTATTTTAGAGTGGGATATCAATGAAGATATTCTAGGGTATGCCTCACGCGTACGTGGCTTCAAGTCTGGCGGCTATGACGTCAGATCAAATAACCCCACCGAGAAGCAGTTTATCATCAATAATAAACGTGAGTATATTACTAACCCTGAAGCAAACGCTCCGGGCGCTTTTGTACCAGGCTCTTTTGAGTTTGACGACGAAGAATCCATTGCTCATGAAATTGGCATTAAAACATCGATTGGTGGTTTTGCTGAGATCAATGCCTCTTACTTTTATAATCAAATTAAGAACCTACAAGTCAGCGTATTTGATGGCGGCGTAGGCTTTAATGTTACCAATGCAGCAGAAGCCGTTTCACAGGGTGTTGAAATTGACTGGCGTGTCGCTGTGACAGAAAAAGTGATGATCACAGGTAGCGTAGGCTGGTTAGATTTTGAATTTAAAGATTATCAAGACGGCGTTTGTACCGCTACTGATCGATTGGCATTAGCTAATGCGTCACCTGATGAATTTACGACAGTCGTAGACCCTGGCCCTAACGGTTTTTTAGGGGACGAACCTGACGCTCCGTTCTTATCGGCACTCGATAACATCACAACCACAGTTTTACTTGATGGCAACTGCTCTAAAACATCTAGCTTAGGCAGCGGTAATTTATATGCTGCCGACTTTAGCGGTGCAACCAACCAATATGTTTCAAGTTACTCTGGGGCTCTCTCTATTAACTATGAAGATGAACTTGCCGATAAATATTTGTTTCGTGGTACATTTGATATGAACTATACCGGCAGCTACCACCCAACTCAGAATTTGGACCCGCTAGCCAAGCAAGAGGGTAACGAAGTTTACAATGTAAGATTTAGTCTTACTTCTTTAGATGACAATTGGGAAGTGGCTTTAATTGGTAGAAACATTCTTGATGAATCAATTATCTCTTATGCTGCCGATGTGCCTTTATCATCATCACAATTTGGTACAGTCACTAAGTTCGGCTTTGTCCAAAGATCCAAATCATGGGCACTTCAAGCTAAGTACAGCTTCTAAAATATAATAAAGAACCTATTGCCTAATGAATAATCTTAGGCAATAAAAAAGGCGTTTAAGCTAAGCTTAAACGCCTTTTCTTTTAGTAGACTCGTAAAACCAACTACATGTCAGCAAGCTAACGGTATAGACGGGACGGGTATCTACAACAAGTGGAACTATGTTTTAAAAGACTTTGCTTTGCAGCAGAGGTCTTATAAAGGCATAACGTTCTCAGCTTGTGGACCTTTCTGTCCAGTAGTGATTGTAAATTCTACTTTTTGTCCATCAACTAACGATTTAAAACCGTCTGCTTGAATAGCACTGAAATGAACAAAAACGTCTGGGCCAGACTCTTGCTCAATAAATCCGAATCCTTTAGATTCATTAAACCACTTAACTGTTCCGCTGACTTTATCTGACATGGTGTATCCTCGTTATTACTCTTTACTATCTGTTATTTCGGGTGGCAACTAAGTTAACACCTTGATAACAATACTGATTTTTAAGCCCACACCAATATAGCGCGGGCGGTTGTGCCAACACGTGTTTCTAAAGTCTTAATCAGTACGAGCTAAACGCGTTGCGAAAAATACGTCGATAGGATTACAAACCATGAAAACTTGCTTCAGCACGGCGCACTATACGACACAGAGAGAAATCGTCAAGTAAATCTCCCATTTAATTGCCTAAAAATTGATATATTTAAGTTTTTTAATCGAATTTCGCACTAAATCGATGCCAAAATCGTCCTTTTATAACTGTTTTCTCGCTTTTGAATGATTATTAGCCCCCTTGCTGATCGCTCAACTAGCAAAAACACTGCATTCAAACCATTACGCTAAATTAGCCGCCCATTACCGCTATATTAAGACCACATTAATCAGCTGAAATAACGAGAACTTGGCTGAACAATGATAAACTTCAGATTAATGCATTAGCATACCCATACAAGACACTATTCGCTCGTCAGAGCCAAAGGAAGCCAACCGTTGACCATCCACAACAATATTATCGATATGATAGGCAACACGCCTCTCGTGCGCCTCAACCAAGCTTCAGAGCTAACCGGTTGCGAAATATTAGGTAAAGCTGAATTCTTGAACCCTGGCGGTTCAATTAAAGATCGCACCGCGCTGGGTATTATTCGTGATGCTGAGTTAACGGGTAAATTAAAGCCTGGCGGCACTATCGTTGAGGGTACGGCTGGCAATACCGGCATAGGCTTAACTATTCTGGCTAATGCGCTGGGCTATAAAAGCGTTGTTGTTATGCCCATGACACAAAGCAAAGAAAAAATTGATTCCTTAGAACTCTTTGGTGCCGAATTACACTTGGTTCCGGCCACCTCCTACGATGATCCCAATCATTACACGCATACCGCTAGACGACTTGCAGAGCAACGCAGCAGCGAAGCTAACGGTGCCGTTTGGGCCAACCAGTTTGGTAATACGGCTAATCGCGATATTCATTACGCGACCACAGGTGAGGAAATTTGGCAGCAAACCGATGGTAAAGTCGATGGCTTTATTTGTGCAGTGGGTACCGGTGGCACGCTGGCTGGTGTAGCGAAAAAACTGCGTGAAAAAAATCCAACCGTGAGTATCGGCATTGCTGATCCTATGGGCTCATCACTGTATAACTACTTTGAACATGGTGAATTAAAATCGGAAGGTAATTCAATTACTGAAGGCATAGGCATTAGTCATATTACTAACAACCTTGCCGGTGTAAAAATAGATAAAGCGTTTCAGATTAGTGACAACATTGCCCTTCCCTATGTTTTTGATTTATTAAAAAATGAAGGTTTATGCTTAGGTGGGTCATCGGGCATTAATATTGCTGGCGCTGTTGAATTAGCAAAGAAGCTAGGGAAAGGACATACCATAGTCACGATTTTATGTGACTATGGTACGCGCTATCAAAGTAAACTTTTTAACCCTGTGTTCTTAGAGAATAAAAACTTACCTGTTCCTGAATGGCTAAGGATTGATTAAACCTTAAAAGGCATAAGATACCGTAGCGTAAGTTTCTGTATCGGTATCTTTACGACCTGCTGGCACTTTATCGGTGTACTTAATATCAACACCCACCTTAAGTGCTAACGAACCTGTCAATGAAGACTTAATCGATGCACCAAAATTACTTATCGTATTTAGGTCACCGCCTTCAATCGTTAGGTGCTGATTTAATTCGGCGGTCTCGCTGAATTTCCAAGAATAAATTTCACCCAGACGCAACGTCACTTCACTTTGAGTTTCGCCATCAACAACAGAATTAACACGATAACCAGGACCGGCTTCTAAGGTTAAACTTCTATCATCTTCGTCCATTACTTTATAGCCATAACCAACACCAACAGTCGATTGATAATCAAAACCGCTAAAGTGATCTTCTTCATGTGTAACAACCATATACAGTGAAGCACGATCATCGAGCTTTCGATCTGACTGCAGAGCGATACTGTATTTCTCAGCCGTAGTTTCATCACCACTCGCATTATTGAATGCGGTAAAATGCGCTTGATGCGCCCAATCTAAGGACTCTTTACTTAACTGAAGCTTGGCGTTAATCGTCTGCGTTTCAGAATTGCCTTCTTTGGTGACAAAGCCTAACTCAGCTTCACCTTTTATTGGCTCAGCAATGCTGATTGCACAAGCTAACAATGAGCAACACCCTATAGAAAATTTAGACATAACGATTAAAACCCTTTATATAAAATTAATAGATTAAAGTACAAAAGCGGCACTTAAAAACGACACTAAAAAGCCTGAATTTTAAAAAAACAGAATTGTTTATTTTAAAACTAAAATATGAATAAAAAAAAGGGCGGTTATATAACCGCCCTTTTAACATTATACAAGACTGTTAGGCTGCTTGACTATTATTATGCACCTGCATTTGTGGATAAGGAATTTCAATACCTACTTCATCAAAGCGCGTTTTAACTCGCTCATTAAGATAGAAAAATACATCCCAATAATCCGCTGATTTTACCCAGCTACGAAACACTAAGTTCACTGATGAATCGGCTAATTCAGACACACCAATAGTAATACCTTTAGCATGTAAGATACGGCTCTCTGACTCGGCAATCGCCTTAAGCTCATCTTTGACTTGTTGTATATTGGAGTCATAACCAACGCCAACGACTAAATCTACACGACGTTCAGCTTGCGTTGAGTAATTAACAATATTACTGCCCATAACCGAAGCGTTTGCCATAATGACGGTTTTGTTATCGCCGGTATGCAAGGTGGTAGCGAAAATAGCTACCTCTGAAACGATACCTGCCGCACCGGCTATCTCCACAAAATCACCCACTTTAATGGGGCGTAATATAATAATCATTACCCCAGCAGCAAAATTAGATAACGTGCCCTGCAATGCAAAACCAACGGCTAAGCCAGCAGCACCTAAAATAGCCACTACCGATGCAGTCTGAATACCTAATTGACTGAGCGCCGCAATAATAACAAAGGCAAACATTATATAATAAACAATACTGCCCACAAACTTAGCAACGGTCGAGTCAATATTGCGCTTACTCATTGCCGATGTCATCGCTTTCGCTACAAGACCAACAATCCATTTACCAATAATATAAATTGCCAATGCCATGAGAATTTTAATCCCATAAAACATGACTAACTCAAGCAACTGATCCATATTAAAATCTGACATAAATCACTCCTTACTTAATGAAAAAGATTCGGATTTAATACAAACCTATCAACGCATAATAATTCACTCTGCGCCGATAGGTTTTTCATTACTTAATATTCAGCACGCTTCTCAACCGTTGCCGAAATAACAGCAACAACACGACGGTTAGCACTTCGACCCTCTATCGTTTCATTATCGGCAACCGGACGCGCTTCACCATAACCTATGGCTGATACACGACTTGAAGCTATAGAGAAATTATTAACCAAAACACCAGCGACAGCCTCTGCTCGCTGCTCAGATAGTGATTGATTATAATCAGCAGCTCCACGACTATCGGTATAGCCTTCAACAACCACTGCAGTAGCTGGATACGCTGTCATAAAATTAGCAACTGCTTGTATCTCACTAATATATTCAGCAGGCACTGCTGCTGTATTATTAGCAAAATTAACCTGCAATTGAATTTCATGCGTTTCACTCAAAATAACATAACAACCTTTAGCATCTACTTTTGCTCCTGCCTCTGTATCTAAGCAACTATCCTTATAATTGGCGACGCCATCATTATCGCTATCTAATGCACAACCATTCTCATTAACCTCTACACCAGCTGGTGTAGACAAACAATTATCTAAGCTGTCGACAACGCCATCATTGTCTGCATCTAAAGGAGCGGCTGGCGCAGCGGGTGCTGAAGAACCACCGAATAAAAACTGCAGACCCAATGTTAAGGCTGCATCAGTTTTTTCTTCATCAAGACTCGTAATACCACGAATATCAGAACGCAATGAAACAACCTCATTAAAGGCATACTTAAAGCCGAGGCCATAATTGACAAAAGACTCGTCACGGTCAGCCGTAAACTCTTCAAAGGTATTTTCACCCGCACCAATCAACCAGTAAGGGGTGAAATTGTTATCTGTTTCGATATGATAAAGACCATCTATACGCCATTGTTCAAAATCAAAATCGCCGGCATTTGTTTCTGTATCACCGTCTAAATAAACAAGCTCGAGCTGCCAAGGATTATTCCAACGATAACCAGCACCAATGGAAAAAAATGTTTCATCATCTTCATACTCATCGTTTGGATTAGCAGATAAACCGCGTTCGCTATCAAAATTATAATACCCAACACTTGGCGTTAGCGTAAATCCAGACTCTTGCGCAGCACTCGTTGATGCTTGAATGAGGCCGGCCGTGCAAATCATCATTAATAATTTATTTTTCATATCATCTCCATATCTATCAGTTACGAATCGCTCACTACTTACACATTAAAAATGTATATCACTGATCACGTATTACTGAAGGTTAGTTATTAAGGTTAAGTGAATGGTTCAAGTGGCTAATAAAAACAGACTATTTACAACTGGCTATTTAAAAGCCAATTATTAACAGCTATTTGCTAAAAGCCATCGACTAAAAAGGACTGACTAAAGTGAACATAAAAACACTTAAATAAAAATTACTGAATTAAAAATAAGCCGCTATAAACATAACAGCTTGACCCGTTGATGGGATGCGTATTCTACTAGCAATTGGACTAGATAGAGGTGTCAAAGAATGTAAAAACAGATGTAACTGTTTCACTTTTAATCAGTCAACCCTCAATGAGGGGAGATTAAGAGCAAAAGAGGTGCCTTTTCCCAATACGGACTCGACATTAATGCTTCCACCGTGACGCTCAACAACGGTATGTACAAAGCTTAGGCCTAGACCATAGCTCTTAGCACCATGGGTACTCGTAGGCGCTTCTCGCGGCAGGTCTTCTTGTTGCAAGTCCTTTTGTGGCAAATTCTTTTGTGGCAAGTCCTTTTGTAGCGAATCATTGTCTACCCCCCCCAACTGAGCAATATTTTGCTTATTTTTTCTGGCGCGAAAATACGGCTCAAATAAATGGGGAATCAATTCATCTGCTATCCCAGTGCCCGTATCGCTAACAACCACTTGAACACCCTGCTGAGCATACAAACGGATCGTCACCTTATTGCCAGCAGGCGTATGCTGTACAGCATTGTATAAAACATTAGTGACTGCACGCTCAAGTAAATTAACATCGCCCGACACCCAGCAATCCTCACTGGTGCGATCAATCTCAATTTCAATATTTTTATGACTTGAAAAACCGAACACCTGCGCATAAGCACCATCAATAACCCCGTGCATATCCACCAACTGAAAAACATCTCGGCTAATATTTTCGGCTCGTGATAACTGTAAAAAATCTTCTGAATACTTTAAGTTTTTACGGGCAAAATATTCTATCTGCTCCATAAACTCCAACTTAGTATCACTAATATCGGTATTATTAATGTGGTAACTTTCAATTAACGAAATCAAAGAAACAATCGGTGAGCGCATATCATGCGATAAAAAAGCTAATGCTTCATTTTTTCCGCGCTCTAAATCTCGTAGCTGTGTAACATCAGTAAAA
>Ga0209304_1001447_pt1 | contig 14426 bp, 15 predicted proteins | sample COGITO_mtgs_1004_4_FD_184789 | JGI IMG/M metagenome (GOLD analysis project Ga0209304, IMG submission 184789) | Pelagic marine microbial communities from North Sea - COGITO_mtgs_100423 (SPAdes) (version 2) | ecosystem: Environmental > Aquatic > Marine > Epipelagic ...
ATTGATAACTATAGGATGAGAGATATCATCTGTATCAGCCATATCCAAAGGCGTCACTACTTGTTCAGCGGGTATAGATGGAAACTCCAAGTCACCAATAAAAAACGTCACCATCTCACCGGGGAAATAGTTAAATTCGCCGCGCGAATTGGTCACGCCATTTTGGGTTTCAGTTCTGTAACCTATATTGATTACCGGGCTATCGACAAAGGTACCGGTAGAAGGAGGGTTTGAGCTGCCGCCACTCCCCCCGCCGCAGCTGGCTAGTATGGTGAAAAAAGTGACTGTAACAAGTAGATTGATCTTCATGTTTTTACATCCTGTAAAAGTAAAATTAAGTCCGTTTCTGAAATTCAAGTATTGAGACTACCAGCGGCCAATATTGAAAGCAAACTGCCTAATTGACCCACGTTGGATGCACACCAAATATCGCCCACTATTTTCTGTTGCAACAAATGTTCTAGTCTATGTTTAATGGAATTGGCTTCGCGGCAGATTTTTCCCCTGAAGTGCAGGTCTATCTGCTTTATTTATAAGAATCAATAATTTTCAATAAGGAGATACATATGAACATTAAGTTGCTAGCTACTTTTATCTTGGCAGTCCTTGTCACAGGATGTACGACACCCCCTCTAACATTAAATTATGCACCCACCTCTACAATGACCGTAGAAGGCGAAATGAGCGTTGGAGATTTTCGCTATATCCCCGGCGAAACTGAAACCATCAAACCCAATCAGATAAAAAACACAGCCATGGGCTCTATAATTTTCGAAAAAAATATTGATCAGTATATTGAAACAGCTGTTTTCACTGAATCACGGTTTGTTGGTATTAAACTTCAGGACTCAGCAACTCAGGTTACCGGTGAGATCAATGAGTTCCTGATCGATGATTTGGGTTTTAGTGTCGATTGGACTCTAGATATTCGCTATATGGTTGATGGGTGCTATGACAAAACCCATAGGATCGAAAAGACAACTGGGAAGTTTGTAAATGTATTCGGTTCGTTAAATGAAGTGATTAAACTCAATATTGAAATGCTATTTGAAGACTCTCAATTTAAGTCATGCATTAAGATTTAATAAAGCTGTCTGACCTGAACCCCAGCCTTCGCTGGGGTTTCGTTCACTCACTGAGATAACGGAAAAGCTACTCAAAAACAATTTCCGGCCCACTATCACTGCCTTCACTCGCCAACTGCTCCAGCACTTTTCGCGCAATCTCACGGTAGCTCTGGGCAATTTTACCCTTAGGGTCAGCCGCAACAGAAGGCACCCCCTGATCACCGCGTTCGCGGATACTTCTATCCAGCGGCAAACTTCCCAGCAGCTCAGTACCGTACTGCTCGGCAACCATCTCGCCGCCACCAACACCAAATATTGAATCTTCATGGCCGCAGTTGCTACAGATATGCACAGCCATATTTTCAACAATCCCCAGCACCGGAATTTTTACTTTGGAAAACATCTCGATACCTTTTCGAGCATCCAGCAACGCAATATCCTGAGGCGTGGTCACAATCACCGCGCCAGCCACTTCGGCTTTTTGCGCCAAAGTTAACTGAATATCACCGGTTCCCGGCGGCATATCCACCACCAGCACATCAAGCTCACCCCAGTTGGTCTGGGTCAGTATCTGTTGCAGCGCGCCACCGGCCATGGGCCCGCGCCATGCCATGGGTGTCTTATCGGTAACCAGATAACCCATCGACATAGTTGCCAGCCCATGGGCGGTTATTGGCGTAAAGGACTTACCATCTGGCGACTCTGGACGCTGACCCTCTGGCACACCGAACATCATGGCAACACTGGGGCCATAGATATCAGCATCCAACAAGCCGACCTTTTTACCTTCGGCCTGCAATGCCAGCGCAAGATTGGCCGCAGTTGTGGATTTGCCGACGCCGCCTTTTCCCGAAGCCACTGCAATAATTTTTTTCACTTGATCCAACACTAAATAACTCCAAATATATTCTTAACTGCCCGTTTTACGCTTCATTAAACGCCACAGGTCAATTGCATATGAAAAGTTGGCGCAAAATCGCTATAATCGCGCGCTATAAAAACCGTTTAAACAAGAAAGTTTATCATGCCATCAAAACGTCAGATCCTGGTTACTAACGCCCTTCCCTATGCCAATGCAGCATTGCACCTTGGTCATGTTCTGGAATATACCCAAACCGATGTCTGGGTTCGCTTCCAGAGAATGCGCGGGCACGAATGTTACTACCTTTCTGCGGACGATGCTCATGGAACTGCGATTATGCTCAAGGCGGATGAGAAAGGTATTAGCGCCGAACAACATATTGCCGATATGCGCGCCATTCACGAGGCCGACTTTAAAGACTTTCTTATCAGCGTGGACAATTATCACACCACTCACTCGGATGAAAATCGCGAGTTCTCCGAGCTTATTTACAACCGCTTAAATGCCAATGGCCATATTGCCAAGCGCGATATCACCCAGGCTTTTGATCCGGAGAAAAATCTGTTTTTGGCCGACCGCTATATCAAAGGTACCTGTCCAAAATGTAAAACCGAAGACCAGTACGGCGATAACTGCGAGGCTTGCGGGGCAACCTATTCGCCCACCGACCTGATCAATCCGGTATCGGCCATCTCTGGGGCAACCCCCATCGAGAAAGAGTCGACCCACTATTTCTTTAAGCTGCCCGAGTTCACCCAGTTCCTCAAAGACTGGACGCGCAGTGGTGCAGTGCAGCCTGAGGTTGCCAACAAACTCGGCGAATGGTTAGACAGCGGCCTGCAAGAATGGGATATCAGTCGCGACGCTCCCTACTTCGGTTTTGAGATTCCCGATGCTCCGGGCAAATACTTCTATGTCTGGCTGGATGCGCCAATCGGCTATATGGCCAGCTTTAAAAATCTCTGCGATCGTCAGGGCATGGACTTTGACCACTACTGGAACAAAGACTCCACGACCGAGCTGTATCATTTTATCGGCAAGGATATTGTTAACTTCCACGCCCTGTTCTGGCCAGCCATGCTGAGCAGTGCCGAGTTCCGCACCCCAACTAAAATCTGCGTTCATGGTTTTGTAACCGTGAACGGCAAAAAGATGTCCAAGTCTCGCGGCACCTTTATTAATGCCCGCTGCTATCTGGACCATCTCAATCCGGAATACCTGCGTTATTACTACGCCTCGAAGCTTTCCGGCTCAGTCGAAGATATCGACCTCAACCTCGAAGACTTCCAGCAGAAGGTCAATAGCGATCTGGTCGGCAAGGTGGTGAATATCGCCAGCCGCTGTGCCAAGTTTATTGCCAATGGCAATGACGGTGTGCTCTCGGCGAATATTGAAAATCCGGAACTCTGGGCTCAGGTCAGTGGCGCGGCAGACAGCATTGCCGAGCACTATGAAAACCGCGACTTCAGTAAAGCGATTCGCGAAATTATGGCGCAGGCCGATGCCGCCAATGAATATATTGCTGGCAAAGAACCTTGGAAACTCAACAAGCAGGATGGCAAGCAGCAGGAAGTGCAGGATATTTGCTCGCTGGGTATTAATCTGTTCCGCGTGATTCTTACGTACCTTAAACCTGTGTTACCAGCGATGACAGCCGCGGGTGAAGAGTTCTTAAATGATAGCCTTAACTGGGACAGCGTTCAGCAGCCATTGACTGACCATAAGATTAATAACTTTAAGCCACTGATGCAGCGCATTGAAAAGGATAAGGTCGACGCTATGGTTGAAGCCAGTAAAGAAGAAGCTGCTCTGGCAGCGGCTAAACCCCTCGAAGGGCCACTCGCCGACGATCCAATCGCCAGCGAGATTACCTTCGATGACTTTATAAAAGTCGATCTGCGTGTGGCCCTAATTGTTAAAGCCAACCATGTCGAAGGGGCGGAAAAGTTACTGCAACTGACACTGGATATTGGCGGCGAAACCCGCAATGTATTCTCCGGCATTAAGTCATCCTACAAGCCCGAAGATCTCGAGGGACGGCTGACAGTAATGGTGGCCAATCTGGCGCCGCGCAAAATGCGCTTTGGCATATCCGAAGGTATGGTGTTGGCGGCGGGCGATAAAAAAGGGATCTACCTGCTGGAGCCACACAGTGGCGCACAGCCGGGACAGCGAGTTACTTAAGAATACTGCTCTTAAGTCGCTGTAATACTTGTTAAATAAAGTATTCAGTTAAGACTTTCGATAATGTTACTTATTACTAAAAGAACTAAAAACACGCTCTATATATGTTGAATAGCACTAGTTGATTCCACGATAATAGAGCCCTTCAAACTTACCACGTGTACAGAACATGCAAGAATTTGCAGTTATTCTGGTCAGTTCTATTCTGATCAACAACTATGTACTGGTACAGTTCCTCGGACTGTGTCCGTTTATGGGCGTGTCCAACAAACTCGAATCAGCGATTGGAATGGCCGCGGCCACAACCTTTGTACTGACACTGACCGCCATGGCCAGCTATATAGTCAACGCATTGGTCCTCGAGCCGCTGGATCTGATCTATCTGCGCACCATCGCCTTTATCCTGGTAATTGCCGCAGTCGTGCAGTTCACCAAAATGTTTATCGAAAAGACCAGCCCGCTGTTGTATCGCGTGCTCGGTGTATTTTTACCACTGATTACCACCAACTGTGCGGTACTCGGCGTAGCCCTTCAGAACACCTCCAAAGACCTTAACTTTGTGCAGTCGTCACTGTATGGCTTTGGCGCTGGCGCCGGTTTTTCTCTGGTACTGATCCTGTTTTCCGCGATGCGCGAGCGACTCGCCTCGGCTGATGTGCCGGTCTCCTTTAGAGGTGCCGCTATTGCAATGATCACCGCAGGACTTATGTCACTGGCCTTTATGGGATTCAGTGGACTCGTTTAAATGATCGAATTAATCAGCCAAAACCCAATACTTGCCGCACTGGTCGCCCTCGTAGGACTGGCCATACTGTTTGGTGCCCTGCTGGGATTCGCCGCTGAGAAATTTAAAGTTGTAGGCGATCCGATTGTCGAACAGCTCGACGAACTTCTGCCTCAGACGCAATGTGGCCAATGTGGTTTTCCCGGCTGCCGCCCCTACGCTGAAGCCATCGCCAATGGCGATGAGATCAACAAATGTCCTCCCGGCGGCCAGTCGACAATTAATGCTATCGCCAACCTGCTCGATGTTCCGGCACCGGAACTGGATGCCGAACACGGTGAAGAGAGCGAAGTAAAAACCGTTGCCTATATTCGCGAAGATGAATGTATCGGCTGTACTAAATGTATTCAGGCCTGCCCGGTAGATGCCATTCTCGGCGCGGCCAAATTAATGCACACGGTTATTGCCGACGAGTGCACTGGCTGTGACCTCTGTGTTGAGCCTTGCCCAGTAGACTGTATTGATATGTTGCCCGTAGAAGAAACCATCGCCGACTGGCGCTGGTCGATCCCCGCCAAGCCGGGGCTATTAATCGCCACCGATAAACGTGGCGAGTTAGCCGATCAATCGACAGAAGAGGATGCCGCATGAACAAAACCTGGGTAACTCCGGGCGGCGTGCACCCCCCAGAAAACAAACACCAATCGGTCACCCAGAGCATTGGCCAACTGCCTATGCCTGAAACACTGGTGATACCGCTCAGCCAACATATTGGCGCCGCGGCTATACCCTGTGTCGAAATTGGCCAGAGCGTTCTCAAAGGGCAAATCATCGCCAAACCCGCCGGTATGGTGAGCATTCCCATGCATGCGCCGACCTCAGGAACGGTTAGCGCCATTGAGCATCGGCCCATCGCCCACTCCTCAGGCATGCTTGCCCCCTGTATTGAAATCACCACCGATGGTGCCGATACCTGGATTGAGCACGAGGGTATCAGCGACTACGAACATATTTCGCCGAGAAAACTATTAGAGATGGTCGGCAATGCCGGTATCTCCGGAATGGGCGGCGCTGGATTCCCCTCCGCAGTCAAACTCAATCCCGGTCGCCAGCGTCCTATAGACACATTGATTGTGAATGCTACTGAGTGCGAACCCTATATCACTGCCGATGACTCAGCGATCCGCGAGCGCGCCGCAGAAATTGTGGAAGGTATAAAAATCCTCAGCGCCATTCTCGATCACCCGCACCATATTATGATCGGCATCGAAGACAACAAGCCGGAGGCCATTGAAGCCTTGGCGCCCCATGTTGAAGGCACCGGTATTTCGGTGGTGGTATTCCCCACCAAATATCCCTCCGGCGGTGAAAAGCAGCTGATTTATATACTCACCGGCAAAGAGCTACCCTCGGGAAAACTGCCCGCAGATCTCGGCATGGTGTGTATTAATATTGGTACTACCTATGCCATTAAGCGCGCCATTATCGATGGCGAGCCACTGGTATCCCGAGTCACCACCGTCACCGGTGATGCAGTCGGTATCCAGCGCAACTACGACACATTGATCGGCACCCCAGTCAGCCATATGCTGGCCCACAATGAATACAATGAACAGGCCGGTGGCCGTGTGGTGATGGGCGGTCCAATGATGGGCTTTACCCTGCCCTCCGCAGAGGTCCCCATCATCAAAACCACCAACTGTATTCTGGCTCCCAGTTATCAGGAAATCCCCGATGACGAACCCGCCCAGCCTTGTATTCGCTGTGGCATGTGCGCCGAAGCCTGCCCGGCTTCGCTGCTGCCGCAACAGTTATTTTGGTATGCCCAGGCTGAAGATCACGAACGTCTAGAAGCCCATAACCTGTTCGACTGTATTGAATGTGGAGCCTGCTCCTACGTCTGCCCAAGCAATATTCCGCTGGTGCAATACTATCGCGCGGCGAAAGGCGAAATACGCCATGCCCGCGACGAAAAAGTTAAATCAGACCATGCCCGCGAACGCTTTGAATTTCATAAAGAGCGCATCGAACAGGCCGAGCGCGAGAAAGAAGAAAAGCGCGCCGCCAGACGCGAAGCTGCACTAAAAGCTAAAGCCAATCCGCCAGCAGCCACTGCTGAAGGCCAAACAAACGCTAGCGCACCCAGCTCCTCAGCCGCTGATATTATCGCCGCCGCTCAGGCCCGTGCCGCTGCCAAACAAGCTAGCCCTGAAGATCAGCAAGCCAAACTTGAACGCACTATAGCCGCTGCCGAACAACGTCTTATCGTCGCTGAACAAAAGCTTGCCGAAGCCGTTGCAAGCAACAGTGACAAGCAGGCCATTTTCAGCGCCGCCGTCGAAAACACCCGGCAAAAACTTGAGCAATCAAAAACCAAACTCGCGGAGCTGACAGCATAATGGCATTTAAACAGGTCACCTCACCCCACGCCCACAGCGCGCAGAGCACCGCCAAAGTTATGCAGTTAGTCATCTGGGCGACAGTGCCGGGCATACTGGCACTGACCTGGCAGTTTGGTTGGGGCAGCATTATTAATGTGGTGATTGCCACGGTCACCGCGGTTATCAGTGAAGCCATTATTGTCAAAATGCGCGGCCGTTCAGTCAGCTTTTACCTTCGCGACTACAGCGCCATCGTCACCGCCCTACTGCTGGCTCTCTCTCTGCCACCACTGGCACCCTGGTGGATAATTGTGGTTGGCACCGTGTTTTCCATCGTGCTCGCCAAACAGCTGTATGGCGGCCTTGGCTACAACCCGTTTAATCCGGCAATGGTTGGCTATGTAGTCCTGCTGATTTCATTCCCCATCCAGATGACCACCTGGGTTTCACCTCTGGCACTATTACCTGAAGGCGTTACCCATCCCGGATTTATTGAATCACTGCAAATAGTTTTTGGCGGCATGATCCCTGTCGACGGTGTAACCGGCGCAACCCCATTGGATGTGTTTAAGCACAACAGCGGCCTGCTAGTTGACCAAGTCTACGACCGCGAACCCTTGTTTAATCAAGGCATATTTGCCGGTGCCGGCTGGGAGTGGGTAAACCTCGCCTTTCTACTCGGCGGTTTAATACTACTATCCAACCGCATCTTTACCTGGCACGGCCCGCTTGGCATGCTCGGCGCACTGGCACTGATGTCAGTAATCTTTTACGACTCCGGCAGCTCTACAAGTCCCGGCTCAGCGCTGATGCATCTGTTTAGTGGCGCGTCCATGTTCGGTGCCTTCTTTATTCTCACTGACCCAGTATCATCCGCGGTCAGTAATCGCGGCCGATTGATTTACGGTGCGCTTATCGGTGTTCTGGTTTATATTATTCGCGCCTGGGGCAACTACCCAGATGCCGTTGCCTTCGCGGTATTAATTGCTAATTTTGCCGCGCCGTTTATCGACAACTACACCTTGCCGCGTACCTACGGACATACCGACCGTCGCCGGGCAACGGAAAAAGAGGAAGGCTAATGATTTTTAAATCAATGGGATTTAACAGCATCCTACTCGCCATCTTCGCGTTGGTTACAGCAGTTATTCTCGCCACCACCAACGATCTGACTCGCGATAGAATTGCCGACTCAGAACGTCGCGCAGCCCAGCGCGCACTGCTGGAAATTATTCCTCTCGAACGCCACAACAATGATCTGCTGATGGATGTTCAGCCCGTCCCGCAACAGTATTGGGCCATGCTCGGACTAAAAAAAGGCGGTGATATTCATATCGCCCGCGACAATGGCCAACCTGTAGCAGCGATTATTCCCGCCGTGACAAGAGACGGTTACAGTGGTGATATATCAATGATTATCGGCATCAACTTCGACGGCACCATCGCCGGCGTGCGCGTAGTAGAGCACCGCGAAACTCCCGGACTGGGCGACAAAGTCGATCTTAAAAAGAGCGACTGGATACTTAAATTTAATGGCAAATCGTTGGTTAACCCCAACAGCGATGGCTGGAAAGTTAAAAAAGAAGGCGGCGATTTTGATCAATTTACGGGTGCGACTATCACACCCCGCGCCGTGGTCTACCAAATTTTAAAAACTCTGCAATACTTTGATAATGACCGTGAACGATTATTAACCGAAGTCGCAGCCAATGCCGCAAAAATTGCCGCAAAAAATGTTGCACTCAATAATGAACAGGCAGCCCAATGAGCGAAGTCAGTATTTCTGAAATCACCAAAAACGGACTCTGGAATAACAACCCAGCGCTAGTGCAATTGCTGGGCCTCTGCCCACTGCTCGCCGTTACCGGCAGCGTCGTTAACGCACTGGGACTGGGCATTGCCACCATGATGGTACTGATCGGTTCAAACTGCATCGTCTCGCTAATTCGCAACCATGTCAGCGATGCCGTCCGCCTGCCTGCCTTCGTCATTATTATCGCCGCCTTTGTAACCTGCGCCGAACTATTAATGAAAGCCTACACCTATGAGCTCTATCAAATACTCGGCATCTTTATCCCGCTGATCGTCACCAACTGCGCCATCCTTGGACGTGCAGAAGCCTTCGCCAGCAAACACCATATCGGCTATGCCGCACTGGATGGTTTGATGATGGGCCTAGGGTTTTTATTAGTGTTAGTCGTACTTGGCGCGATACGCGAACTGTTCGGTCAGGGCACATTGTTCTCGAATATGCATCTGCTATTTGGCTCCATGGCCAACTCTTGGACACTACAACCCTTTGGCGAAAACTACAGCTTTCTGGTTGCCATATTGCCGCCCGGCGCGTTTCTGGTAACCGGGCTATTAATTGCCGCTAAGAACAGCATAGATGCCGCCATAAAACGTCGCGCCGATGCTCAAAAAGATCGTCCCGTTAAAGGCGCTAAACGAATTAGAACCACGGGTAATATTGCTTAGCCGTAAAGTAGAAAGAAGTAAGCAACAGCAGTACACAATCTCCAGACGGATCTAATTGGAGAATCAAAAAACACAGAGGATAGTGGCTCAAATGAATAAAACCGGCGCATGGTTAGTCCGTTATGCCCTCGAAAAACTTGGCATTGAACATACCTTCGGAATCCCCGGCATCGCCAATGCAGAAATCTACGACGAGCTAGACCAGTCCGATCAAATCACCCCGCATCTGGTTAACCACGAAATGAGCGCCGCCTTTATGGCCGATGCTCTAAGCCGAAGTAGCCGAAGCAGCCCTAACAACCCAAACCTGCCGAATAATATAGGCGCCATTATTATCGTCACCGGAACAGGGCTGACCCGCAGCATCAGCGGCATAGGTGAAGCCTTTCTCGCCGGCGTACCCATGCTGATTATTGCCGGCAGTACAGATCACCATGACAGTATTGACCCGCAACAGCTATTAAAGCCACTAACCAAACAGCAGTTTAAAATAACCGAACAACAAGAGATCGTCGAAACCCTGTTTAACGCCTACAGCATAGCCACCAGCGACAAACCCGGCCCAGTGTTTATCGACATCCCCCTAAGCATTCAGATCACCAGCGCAGATATAGACGGCGCTGTAAACAATAAAACTTGGGCAATCAGTCACTCCACCACCAATCTCTCCGCCGCCAATCAGGAAGAACTCAAATACAGCGATGCCGACATCAGCCGCGCCGCCAAGTATTTACTCGAAGCCGACCATCCAGGCATTCTGGTGGGATGGGGTGCCGTCGACGAACAGCCAGAGCTAATCGCCCTCGCCGAACAGATCGGCGCACCGGTAAGCACCACCCTCTCCGGAATCAGCAGCTTCCCGGCGAAACATCCATTACATGCCGGCATGATCTTCGGCCCCGCCGCCGTCCCCAGCGCGCAAAATGCCTTTGAGAATTGTGACTGCCTGCTCGCCATTGGCACCAGCTTTAGTCAGATTGATACCGCTAACGGCAGCCTTATACCGCCCAAAAAACTGATTCATATAGACAGCGACAAACAGGTATTTAATCGCGTCTACCCCGCCGTCCAGACATTGTGCGGCGACCCGAAACAAACCCTCACCAACCTACTGTATAAGTTACAGGAGCAGCAAGAGGAACAACAAAAACAAGCCCCGCAAAGCGAACAACTCTGCGCCGCCATCGCCACAGACAAAGCCGCATTTAAGGAAGAGTGGCACAGCCATAACAGCAAAGAACGAGTAAACCCCGCGATATTTTTCGACAAGTTAGACGCTGCGATTAATGAGGATGCAATTATCATCACCGACGACGGCAACCATACCTTTCTCGCCGCCGAGTTAATGCCCATCAACAACCCGCGAGGCTTTATCTCACCCTCAAGCTTCAATGCTATGGGCTACTCTGTCCCGGCGGTTAATGCCGCCAAACTCGCCAATCCAGACAAGCAAGTAATCGGCATAGTCGGAGACGGCGCGATGTTAATGAGCGGCATGGAAGCACTGACTGCCGTGCGCGAAAAACTCGGCACTATTTACATAATTTTTAATGATGGGCAGTTATCGCGCATATCCCACAGCCAAGAAATCACCTACAACCAAAAGACCCGCACCCAGCTCGGCAGCGTCAACTGGGGCGCCTTTGCAGAGTCCATTGAATGCGGTTATTTCGTAATAAAGAATAATAAAGACATCGACACCGCACTGCGCCGCGCATTAGAAACCTCCGCCCACAGCCATCCGGTGTTTATCGATGTCACGATCGATTATTCGAAGCGCAGCAACTATGCACAGGGTGTTGAGAAAGCGACATTGGCAGGGTTTTCAGGAAGGGATAAATTAAGGTTGGTTAGTCGCGCGATTGTTCGGAAAATAATGGGCTAAAGAATGTAACTGTATAAGCAGCTCTAATAGCTATCCAAATCCTTATCAAATAGCGCGCCAATATCCCGAAACGCCTTAAACTCCAGATGATTACCGCTGGGGTCTCGGATAAATAATGTTGCCTGTTCACCCCTGCGACCTTCAAAGCGGATATTGGGTTCAATTACAAATTCCACAGCCAAATCTTTAAGTCGCGCTATCAATAGTCGGTACTGATCCCACTCCAAAATTAAACCGAAATGCGAAGCCGGAACTGCCTCACCATCGACGGGATTAGTTGATGCTATGGGGTGATCTTCTGGGGCTACTAAATGAGCGACTAGTTGGTGGCCGTAGAAGTCGAAATCTATCCAACAGTCGGATTCTCGGCCGGTTTTGCAATCCAAAATATCGCAGTAGAAGATGCGTGCCGCTTCCAGATCGGTGACTGGGAAGGCTAGATGGAAACGTGGGTGGGTTTGGTTTTGCATGGTGGTTTGTCGGCTGATTGGGAGGGCAATATCTTAGCATTGGTTTTGGCGAATTACCGTTCGTCGGAAAGAACAGTGGTTTCCTTGATGCAGCGCATTGGGTGGGCTACAAAAAATTAGCAAAAAATTAGGGTCAGACTCGATTTAAAGATCAACCGACAATAAACCGACTTAACTGAGCCTTTAGTTGCTTATCTTCCTGACGAATCTCTTATTTAGCTCTTTATTAGAAGCTTGTTCAAATGGTTAATTAAGGCTTATTGCTGGCCAATAAAACCGTGATTTTCGGCTAATTACCGGCCAATTTATGGCTATGTCATTTAACTCAACGGTAAAGGGCGCGGTACTTATTACCTGCTTTCTCCACCACAATAAATATCCGCTAAACCTGACCTTTCTCAATCCCAGAACCAAAAACCTCTCCTAAACTTAGCTATAGACACTACCTATAACTGCTATCTCAAAAAATGGACTTTAAAAATGCACCCTTTCCCCCACCACTACAATATAAAAGTCAACGCCACCCCCACTGGCGATCTAATCGCCTCCGCTGATCATCTCCCCAACTTAGAAGTAGCACCACCGCTACAATTCGGTGGCCCAGGCGATAAGTGGTCTCCCGAAGAACTATTAATGGCCGCTGTAGCAAACTGTCTAGTCCTATCCTTCCACGCCATTGCCTCAGCCTCAAAGCTGGAGTGGGATTCCATCGAATGTATTTCCGAGGGCGAATTAAACCAAGTCGATCGCAAGATGTTATTTACCAAAATAACATCCAAGGTAAAACTCCTTATCGTAACTGAGGATGATCACGCCAAAGCTGAACGGCTATTACATAAAGCAGAACAAACCTGCTTGATCAGCAATTCATTGTCAGCTGAATTAACACTGGAATGCATTATTGTCGCGAAATAATTCTCCGCTAAGAGTTAAAGATTAAGGATTAAGGATTAAGGATTAAGGATTAAGGATTAAGGATTAAGGAAATTAACATTTATTTTTTCCTTTCCAAATCCAAAATCTTAGACTAATATGCGTATATGAATAGATTTCCAATAAATAACATGGAGTTATTAAGGATGATTAAAAAAGGTAACTGGATTTTACGCAGCCTACCAAAACTGCGTTATCGTGCATTAGGCTTGGCATCTATAAAAGATATTCCCACTCTCGAATTTATAAGTTTAATCAAAACTCTTAAGGCAAAAGGCTGGCATATCGCCGATGAATACTACAGTGGCGGTGTCTTAGACCATTACTCAAAAATTAAACTTAAGCGCAATTCGAGTAAACTGAGCCTCGAATGGAATAATAAAGATGGCGGCCGTATTGAGGGTGCTGATGAAATTATTCGGGATATCGCAAGCAAATATGGATTTGACGCTGTTAAAGACCAGTACTCTGCACAAGAGAACAACTGCGCTGCCTAGACCCCATTAAGCTCTGGCGATAATTTAGTCCGAAATTTTATCCACTGTAACCCGGTAACTTTTAGCGTTCACCCAACAATTGTTCGTCTACTATTAATCATAAAGGCGGACTATCAAAGGAGTGACTGGGAATGAAGAACAGAAATTTTATCTGTCGAGCATTAACCAAACTGCGCTTTCGCGTGTTGGGCTTGGCGACGATAAAAGGTATTCCTACCTACGAGTTTAGAGATCTAATCAAAACCCTAAAATCTGAAGGTTGGTATGTCACCTATGAGTACTATGGCAGCGATGCCTGGGTGCATTATGGGCAGGTTAAGTTGCGTCATGATCTGCGCCGCCTCAACCTTGAGTGGGATGATAAAACCGGTGGCAGTATCGAGGGCGCTGGCGATCTTATTCGTGGGATTGCCTATACCAAGGGCTATAAAGTGGTTGACCAATGGCGCTGGGCTGAGGACAGTTGGATAGCTTAGACTTTTAACCCGTTATAAACCGATTTAACTGCGCCCGCAGTTGCTGGTTTTCATGGCGAATCTGCTCCAACTCTTCAAGCAGGCTTATCGCCAACGCTATCCCAGACCAATCAATTTCTAAATCATCATGCAATCGACAGGCTTTTTTGGTGACGCTGACCATCTGCGTGTTGAATTGCCAAGTTTGAGGATCTGACCCTTCGGGATCAATAATACCCTGATCAACTATTTCAATAATGGTCTGAGATGGCAGCGCAGTCACATTGCACAGTTCTCGTAAACTAAAATATTGAGTTTCCATCATTATTTACTCCACTCCTTTCGCGGATTAAACGCTGCACTGCTAGCCAGCTGTTGCCACTGTTTTTCTATGTCGTCATTGGTGCTGCTTGGCATAACCACTTTCAACAGGGCATAGAGGTCACCCTGTCCCTGCTTGCCCACCAGACCTTTGCCTTTTACCCGCAGA